>Ga0310696_10001396_pt1 | contig 35011 bp, 49 predicted proteins | sample AusTroGonzalo_MG_4_FD_203885 | JGI IMG/M metagenome (GOLD analysis project Ga0310696, IMG submission 203885) | Bovine rumen microbial communities from tropical cattle in Woodstock, Queensland, Australia - Gonzalo_02 (v2) (version 2) | ecosystem: Host-associated > Mammals > Digestive system >... | reverse complement strand
CGTCTGTTTACAAAAATTGCAAATTTACATAGATTTTTTGGAAAACAACTTGTGAAATCGTTCACGACCGCTCAGATTGACGCACAACAGCGTTCAAATCATATCATAATATAATTACACTATAAAACATAAAGCCGCATTAAAACGGCTCTGAAACGCTCCTATCGCTAACGCTTAAAAATCGGAGGTTTACACAATGCAAATTGTAAAAATTAAGGTTGACGAGATCATACCTTACGCAGATAACGCAAAGCTACACCCTGAAAGGCAGATTGAACAAATACGTTCATCAATACTTGAATTCGGATTCAATGACCCGATTGCCATAGACGAGAACAACGTCGTTATCGAAGGTAACGGCAGACTAATGGCAATAAAAGATTTGGGATTCAAAGAAGTTGACTGTATCAGGATTGAAGGCTTGACGGAAGAACAGAAACGAGCATACATACTCGTTCACAATCAGCTTACGATGAATACCGGCTTTGATATTGATATACTCAACAAAGAGCTGGAACGAATCAAGGGCATTGATATGACGCAGTTCGACTTTGAAATCAACGTGGATTTTGACAACGATATAGATACCGGAGAAGGAACACAATACTCGACAAAGGTTGATATTCCTCAGTACGAACCTACCGGAGAATGTCCTGACATTTGGGAACTTGTTGACACCGCAAAGGCTGACAGCTTTCTTGAAGAAATCAACGAATCGAAGGTCAGTCCAGAAGAAAAAGACTTTTTAATCAAAGCAACGAGAAGGCTTTACGAATTCAACTACAAGAAAATCGCTGAATATTATGCACAGGCTACTCCGGAAATGCAAGAGCTTATGGAACATTTAATATTGGTGATTATAGACTTCGACAATGCAATCGCATACGGCTATGCTCAACTTTCAGCAGACTTGGAAGAAATGAGGGCTGAAGATGAAGAATAAATCGTTTGCGATATTCATTCTTACGCACGGCAGAGCTGATAACGTAGTAACATTCCAGACCTTGAAAAAAGTCGGCTGCACAGCAAAGATATATTTTGTCATTGATAACGAGGACGACCAAGCTGAGCAGTATTACAAGAACTTCGGAAAAGAAAACGTAATAATGTTTGACAAATTGGCAATATCCAAGACATTTGACACTATGGACCTTTCGGAAGAGAGAAGAACAATTGTATACGCTCGTAACGCTTGCTTTGATATAGCAAAGGAGCTGGGCGTTGATTATTTCCTCGAACTCGACGACGATTATACTGACTTTCAATACAGATTCGCAAGACCTAACGAAGATAAACTCGCATACGTCTCAGTCAAGCAGTTCGACAAGCTGTGCGATTTGATGATAGACTTCTTAAATGCTACAAATGCAGACACCGTAGCGTTCGCTCAGGGCGGCGACTATATCGGTGGGAAAAACGGTGATATATTCAAGCAACGTGTAAAAAGAAAAGCAATGAACAGCTTTTTCTGCCGCACAGATAGACGCTTTGAATTCAAAGGGCGTATAAATGAGGACGTAAACACATACTGTTATTTTGGCTCGCAAGGCAGATTATATTTGACTATCGCAGACATAATGTTGAATCAGGCTACAACTCAGAAGAACAAAGGCGGTATGACCGACGTATATCTCGATAGCGGAACGTATTTGAAAACCATATACACAGTTATACTATGTCCGTCATTCGTAAAAATATCGTGTATGGGAACGTCACATCGACGAATACATCACAGAATAAGTTGGAACAACGGCGTTCCTCTAATACTCAACGAAAGGTGGCGAAAGAATGAGCGAGAAAATGAATCTTAATGAACAGGCGCAGGAAATCCTGAGAATCGCTGAAGAATCAGGCGTGCAGGGTAATTTCTTTTTCGTTACAACCTTCAAGCGGTATCAAGTCCAGATCAAAATATTGAACGACCTTGAAATCGCCCTAAAGGAGAACGGCACGCTTGTTACGAAGGAATATGTCAAGGGTCGAAAGAACCTTTATGACAATCCGGCTATTAACGCATATAACCGCACAACCGACTCAGCAAACAAGACAGTCGCAACCTTGATGAAAATAATCAGGGGCTTCGTTGAAGATTCAGACAACGAATCTGAAGACCCGTTGCTGAAGATACTCAACGGCGGTGAGGTAAGTGGAGAATAATCGAGCTTACGAATACTGTAAAAAGAACATCAGGAAAAAAACCACTCCGAAATATGTCAAGCTGCAAATGAAAGAGTGGTTGAAAATAGCAGAAGGGAAGCACAAAAAATATATCGTCTCGGAAGCAAAGGTGCAGCAGGTCGAGAACATCTTGAAACTGCTCAATATGCCAAAGGGATTGAAAGCCGGAGAAAGCCTGTACAACTGTTCAACAGGGTATCAATGGTTTATATATATCGCAGTATTTTGTACGGTCCATAGAGACGATACAAAGCGTAGGAAATACGAAACCTGCCTGCTTGAAATCTGCCGTAAGAACTTCAAAACATATACAGTCGGTACGATCTTCATTATCGCATTTTTGACTGAGCCGCAGTTCTCGAAATTCTACTCCGTAGCTCCTGACGGTTCGCTGTCAAAGGAAATACAGGAAGCAATATCGGAAACGCTCAGATCATCACCGGCGATATATGAATTCAAGAATACTAAGCGATTCAAGATTCTTCGAGACTATATATCATTCAAGCCGCTGCTGTCGAAGTTCATTCCTTTGAGCTATTCAACATCGAGAATGGATTCTCGTATGCCGAACGTATTCTGTGCCGATGAAGTCGGGGCATTGCCTATAAACTATCCTGTTGAAGCAATGCGTTCCGGTCAGATCAATATGAAGAATCGTCTCGGATTCATCATCAGCACAAAATATCCGACCATAGACAACCCATTTGAGGACTATGTATCGTACTCAAAGAAGGTACTTGACAAAATCGAGAAGGACGAAACTGTTTTCAGCCTTCTTTACGAACCAGATAACACAAAAGACTGGATAAGCGACGACCTCATAATGAAGCAGGCAAACCCAGCCGCACTTGAAATCCCTGAGATATGGGAAGAACTCAAAAAGAAAAGAGCTTACGCAATAGCAGTTGACAAAGCTCGTGAGAACTTCGTAACAAAGCACTGTAATATTATCTATCAGGGCATTGGAACAGAAACGTATATCGACGTTGCAGCAGTCCAGAAGTGCCGTACAAGTCATATCGACTGGAAGGATAGAACTGTTTACGTCGGCTTTGACTTATCAGAAACGAACGATAATACTTCAGTCGCTATGGTAACAGCCGATGAAAATAATAACATCATAGCAGATGTATTCGCCTTCATTCCAGAAGGCAGAATCGACGAAAAAACGATCTCGGAAAAGCTGGACTATCGCAATATGATAGAAAATACAACCAAGTGTATGGCTTGTGGCGATAAAGTTATTGATTATACCTTCGTAGAATCGTTTATTTTATCGTTAGAGGAACGTTACGGCGTAAAGGTACAAGCTATAGGCTTCGACCGTTGGAACGCTCTCAGCACGGCACAGAAGCTTGAAAAAGAAGGTCACAACCTTGTTGAGATTCGTCAACATTCAAGCACCCTGCACCCACCGACAAAGCTCCTGAAAGAAAAGATACTGAGTGGAGAATTTCAGTACGAAAAAAATCCATTGCTCGAGATCAACTTCCAGAACGCACGCTGCACCTACGACACGAACAGAAATCTATACGTTACGAAGAAGAAATCAAACGGAAAAGTCGATATGGTCGTATCACTCATTAATGCTGTATATCTATTGCAGCAGGACGTGATGTTCGGCAGCGACTTCACAATTCAAGTTTTGTAAAGGAGTAAAAATATGGACCAGACAGCAAGAGAAATCGTAACAAAGTACATCGAGGAACATCTTGACAAGTCAGACGAAAAGCCAGATTTTGGTGTATATACAGTTTGGAAATGCAAAGCACTTCAGAACTGGAAATACCTTCTTTCGAGTACACTTCCTGACGGAATGTATTACGAACTCACATACAACGGCGACAAAAAAGAGTGGTATTTGGACGCATACAAGAAGTTCGAGAACAAAGTTATCGCTGAAAAGTAAAGGGGTGATATTTTGGCTTTTTGGAAAAGATCAAAGAAAAGGGATATCGGACCAACCGAGACAGAGACAACCGATGTACTTCTCAGAGCATTGCTGAATAATGAAACTATCACGAGAGAAAAGGCAATGACTGTGCCTGCTGTAAGCGGCGCAGTGGACTTTATTTCCGGCTCGATAGCGTGTATGCCTGTAAGGTTATACAAGTACGAAAACGGCGAAGTAGTCGAGCAGAAGGGCGACAGGCGGTGCAAGCTTCTCAATAACGATACCGGAGATACGCTGGACGCTTTTCAAATGAAAAAAGCCATAGTTGAAGACTATTTAATGGGAAAAGGCGGTTACGCCTATATACAGCGGAGCAGAAACGACGTGACCGGCATTTTTTACGTGCAGGATATATACGTTGTGATAATGAAGATGTATTATCCGATCTTTAAGCAGTTTTCAATCGAAGTCGAAGGAAATAGATACGAGCCGTATGAGTTTTTGAAGATACTCAGAAATACGAAAGACGGAGCGTCCGGAATAGGTATAACTGTAGAAGTCTCAAAGGCACTTGAAACGGCATATCAAACGTTAATATATCAGCTCGGATTGGTTAAGAATGGCGGCAATAAAAGGGGCTTTTTGAAGTCTCAGAGGAAGCTCGGACAGGACGAAATTGACATACTGAAAGCAGCTTGGGCAAATCTCTACAGCAACAACGAAGAAGCCGTTGTCGTGCTGAATAATGGGCTGGAATTTCAGGAAGCAAGCAACACCAGCGTTGAAATGCAGCTAAATGAGAGCAAAAAAGCTTTTTTGGACGAAATAAACGCCATTTTCCACATATATCCTAACGACTTTGAAAGAACCTTCAAAGAAGCTATTTATCCGATTGTAAAGGCATTTGAGACGGCTTTAAACCGAGATTTGCTTCTTGAAAAGGAAAAAGACGACTATTTCTTCAGCTTTGATGTAAAAGAGATCATCAAAGCCAGCATAAAAGAGCGTTATGAAGCATATAAAACAGCCAAAGAAACCGGCTTTTTGACTTTAAATGAGATCAGAAGGGAAGAAAACCTGAACTACGTTGAAGGACTTGACGTTGTAAACGTAGGATTGGGGGCTGTTCTATATGACATTAATACGCACACGTATTATACACCTAACATCGACCAGCAGACCGACTTGAATAAAACAGAATCAATGCTGGAAGCTCACGTAATGGAGCAGGAATTTGTTGCTGACGGTAATTCTTCCGAAGCATAAAAAGGGGGTGAGTAAATGGAAATCAGAATCAAAGAGGATAGCGTTGAAATTGAAGGATATGTAAACGCAGTCGAAAGACTTTCAAAGCCGTTACCTTCTCGAACAGGTGAGTTTGTCGAGCGTATCTGCAAAGGGGCTTTTCAGAGAGCTTTGCAGCGTAACGATAACGTAAGACTTTTGTACAATCACAATTGGGCGAGAGACTTGGGCGGCACTAAGGACGGCAACGTCGAGCTTTCAGAGGATAATATCGGACTGAGAATTCGGGCAACAGTCAAGGACGCAGAGACAGTTGAGAATGCAAGGCGAGGAAATCTCGTGGGCTTCTCTTTTGGCTTTGAGGACAGAGACGTTGACGAACACTCAGAGAACGGAATGAGGACACGAGACGTAAAGGATATGGAACTTTACGAAATCTCGATTCTTGACCGCAAAAAAACGCCTGCGTATGACGGCACTCTTATAAACGTAAGAGATTCAGACGGACAGCAGGAAAAACGAATTTATTTCAGCGAAATGTTCGCAGACGAAATAAAGATCACAGGCAATACTGAAAGGCGTGAACAGCCGGAAGAAAAAGCTCCGGACTATTCAGAAGCCGAAAAAATCATTTCAGAAATGAAGGGAGAAAATTGACTATGAGAAAAGATTTAGTTGAGAAGAAAAACGACCTTATGAAGAAGGCTGACGAAATGCTCAACAAGGCAAAGCTCGAAAAGAGAGAGCTTACACCTGACGAAATGCAGGAACTTGCAGAAATCAGGGACGACGTAAAGAGAATCAAGGAAGCACTTGGACTCGAAAAAGAAATCGACGATATGAGAGAACTTGAAGAAAAGCCTGACGCAACACCTACAGAGGGTGAGAGAGCTTGCGGAGACGACAAGAAAAGAGCAGTCGAGGAAGCAGAAAAGGCAGCAGCTGAGGAAAGAGCTTTTGAAGCTTATATTCGCGGCAAGGCTATGCAGAATCGTGATACCGATGTGAACCTTACACCTGCCAACAACGGTGCTGTAATTCCTACAACTATCGCAAATAAGATCATCAAGAAGGTATACAACATCTGCCCGATTCTTGAAAAGTCCTCAAAGTATAACATCAAGGGTAATCTGGATATACCGTTCTATCCGGCTTCCGATGAATCCCTTTTAACTGTAGCATATCACGACGAGTTCGAAGAGCTTGTTTCTTCAAACGGAAACTTCTCGAAGATTTCTCTGAGTGGCTTCCTTGCTGGCGTACTTTCAAAGATTTCTCGCAGCCTTATCAACAACGCTGCATTTGATATTGTAGGCTTCGTAGTAGACGAAATTGCTTACGCTATCAAAAGATTTATTGAGAAGGAACTTCTGCTTGGTACACCTGACAAGGTTGAAGGACTTTCTGGACTTACAAACGCAGTAACAACAGCAGCTGCTGACAAGATCACCGCTGACGAGGTTATCGACCTTCACGATTCAATCAAAGACGAATTCCAGAACGGCGCAATTTGGATAATGTCTCCTGCAACTCGTACATATCTCAGAAAGCTGAAGTCGTCAACAGGTTATTATCTGCTTAACGACGATATTTCAACTCCGTTCGGTACTTCAATTCTTGGCAAGCCTGTCTATGTATCAGACAATATGCCTGACTACACAGAGGACGGCGAGGTCGCTATTTACTACGGCGATATGTCAGGACTTGCAACAAAGTTCTCTGAGGAAATCAATATCGAGGTACTTCGTGAGAAATTCGCAACACAGCACGCAGTCGGTATCGTAGGCTGGTTCGAGTTCGATTCAAAGGTAGAGAACGAGCAGAAGCTTGCAAAGCTTGTAATGCACGCATAATAACACATAATTGCTTTTTGTGCTAAGGACATTAATGTCCTTTGCACATTGAGCATTATTAAAGGGAGTGAAAATATGGGCTATAACACAAAGAATTATACTGAGCAGGGCGGCGACGTTACTCACATCGGCGGCAAGCTCGTATTTGACGACGGAGCAGAAGGCGTTATGCCTAATCAGGCAGCTGCAACAGGCACGAGTGGAACAAACGCAATCGCAGCCATAAACGACCTGTTAATCAAGCTGAAAAATGCAGGGCTTATGACAGCTGATGAATGGGCTGCACCTACAGTTACAAAGGACATTAACGATACGGTTGCAGGTCACGCTGACAGGCAGGCAAATACGAATGATATTTCTTCTGTAGCTGTTTCAGGCAACGTAATTACGATCACGCTTTCAAAGAAGGTCAGCGCATTAAAAGACTTCGACGGCGGCAACGGCTGGGGTGTCCATAAGTGGCTCGGTATCGGCGTTCGTCCGTGGACGGAAGCAATTACCGGACTGTATTATAACGGCTCACAACTTACAGCAGAGGACGTGACTGAAGCTCAGTCTGTAGGACTTAACGACACAGGATATTTCGTCCGCTGGGTTGCTGCTGATCTTGTGCTTGCTGGCGATAATAGTCAGAAGTCAAAAAGCACCTTTACACTTTGGGCTAACGGCTATCAGAAAGCAACATACGAGCTGAAAATCGTTGAGCCTTCTGCATAAGCTCAAAACAAAATATAACGAAAGGAAGTGCGAATCGTGAAAGTAAGTGATATGACAGTCAACGACATAGTTGAATATTGCAGAATTGCAGAACCTTCAACAGCCGATAATGCTTTTCTTCAACAGGCTTTGGAAGCCGCAAAAGCCTATATACGCAGTTATACAGGGCTTAACAATAACCGCATAGACGAGCATGAAGATTTTGTAATTGTAGTATATATTCTCGTTCAGGATATGTACGATAATAGATCACTATATACAGAAGGCAAAGCGTTGAATAATACAGTCGAAACAATACTCGGTATGCACTCGGTGAATCTGCTATGATTAACGCCGGAAAATACAACAAGAAAATTGAGATATATAGCACGACTGTAAATACAGACGCACAGGGCTTCCAGACAACCGCAGAAACGCTTGTATTAAAGGCATACGCAGCAGTAAAGACAACCAAAGGCTTTACGCTGATAGCCGCTAACAGCGATTTTGAGAAGGCGTACACGAATTTCACGATTCGCTATCCTGTAACAGAGATCAACAGAGATATGATAATAAAGTTTAGGGGTAAAACCTATGAAATACAATATCTGAACAACGTAGACGAAGCAAACGTTGAGCTTGAAATTCAAGCAAAGGAAGTGACGCACTAATGGCAAAGGCAACGTTTGAGATACCGAAAGAACTTATAAACCAGATGAAAAAGCTCGAACAAGATACACCAGAAATGATGAAAGCTATGGTCGAAGCTGGGGCTGATACAGTTCTCGAACGTATCAGATCAAACGCACCAGCAGGAATGAAAAGGAATCCGCAACTTATGGCTTGTTTAGGTACAACAAGACCTTACGAAGCACCTTCCGACGATTCTATCAATGTGAAGGTCGGATTTGCAGGATATTTCACCAACGAAAACGGAGAAAAAACACCTGCTCCGCTTGTAGCCAACGTATTTGAATACGGCAGAAGTGGCGAACCATTCCCGAAACAGCCATTTATGCGAAAGTCGTTCAATAAGTCAGCAATAACAAAAGCTATGGAAGAAGCTCAAAAGAAATACATTCCGGAGGAATAATATGAACGAGATCATTCAAGCAGCTTTCAACGGCTTCAAAGTTGATAATGTTGAAATCCCTGTTAAATACCTGTATTATATGGGACACGGTGAACCATATGTAACATATACGCCAACAGGCAACGGCAACGTATTCTCCGCTGACGATCAGATTCAAAATTATATCACATACTATGATTTTGATATATATTCAAAGGGGAATTACTACGCCATTGCTGAAGCAATCAAGACAATTATGCAGGCTAACAACTTTTCGTATGTCCCTTCTCAGGATTCAGCAGAAATGTACGAACCTGATACCGGATATTATCATAAGACGTTATGCTTTGCAATTGAAAGGAGTTAAAAACTATGGCAAAAATCGGACTGAATAACCTGAAATGGGGCGTTCTCTCAGAGGTCGGTGAAACTATTACCTACGGTGCTATGCAGTCACTTGGTAAGGCAGTTTCGTGCAACGTAAGTATCACGAACAACTCTGCCGTACTTTACGCAGACGACGCTATCGCAGAGACTGACAACACATTCTCGAACGGCACAATCACCCTTACAGTTGACGACGACGGCGATACAGTATTTGCACCGCTTCTCGGTCACGAGATTGACTCAGTATCAGGCGTTATGATCAGAAATAAGAATGACGTACCGCCTTACGTTGGTGTTGGTCGTATCATCAACAAAATGAAGAATGGCGCAAGGCTTTTCAAAGTCGAATTTCTCTCAAAGGTAAAATTCGGCGAGCCTTCTCAGGAATCAAACACACACGGCGAGACAACTGAGTTCGGTACTCAGCAGATAGAAGGAACTATCGCAACACTTGATAGCGGCGAGTGGAGTAAAACAAAGACATTTACAACACATTCAGCTGCCCTTGAATACCTTGCAAGCTGCTTCGGTCAGACAATTACTGCTGAAACCTTCTCAGGAGACGGCACAACTGCCGCTTACACGCTTGCACATACTCCGGCAACAATATTCACCGTAACAATTAACGGTGCGCCTACAACAGCGTATAGCGTCTCAGGAACAACGCTGACATTTGATTCAGCTCCTGCAAACGGAGCAGTCGTATATATTTCATACGGCTATAACGCATAATATGAAAATGGGCTGGGGTAATCTCAGCCCATAAACAAAATAAAAGGAGAATTATTATGAAAGATTTTTATACCGAGTTAGAACTCAACGGCAAGAAATTTCTTTTATGCTTCGATCTTAATGTTATGGAAGCAATACAGGCAGAGTACGGAACAATCGACAAATGGACTAACCTCACGTCACCAATGAAGGGTGAAGCTGACGCAAAGGCTATTATATTCGGCTTTACAGAAATGCTGAATGAAGGTATAGACATCAGCAACGAGCAGAAAGGAACTGACGAAAAGCCGCTTACACGTAAGCAGGTCGGCAGAATGATAACGCAGCTCGGGCTTGAAAACGTAGGTACAAAGCTTGGCGAAGCAATCTCCAAAGCAAATAAAGACGAATCAAAAAACGAGTAATCCACTCAGACGACGAGATCGAGCCATATATCGAATTTGAGTGGTTTTATATTATCGGCTTAAAAATGGGATTTACTCAGAGAGAAATCGGACATATGACTGTCCGAAAGTTCTCTCGTTATCATAAAGCATACAAGCAGAATTTTGACACAGAATTATGCTTGTTATTACAGCGAAAAACATACGGACAACTTGAACAAGAAATGGTTGACGATGAAGACTGGATAAAGTAAGGAAGGGGGGACGTTATGGCTTTTGGCGGTGTAATCAAACTGCAAGGCGAATCAGAGTATCGAGCTGCATTAAAGCAGATTCAAAACAGCTTGACTGTCGTCGGCTCTGAAATGGCGAAAGTATCATCACAGTTTGCAAAAGGCGAAAAGTCTGTACAATCTCTTACCGCCGTTAATGAGGTATTAAATAAAAAGCTTGCAGAGCAGCAAAAGGCGTTTACGGCAGCCAACAAAATGCTGTCTGAAGCGCAGTCAAAGTATGCCGAAAGCTCAAAGTCTGTACAGAGCTGGGAACAGAAGCTGGCAGACGCTAAAAAAGCACTCGAAGCAGCTAAGAACAGCACAACAGCAAGCGCAGAAGAAATTACAAAGCTTGAACAGAACGTCAAGGAATGTGAAAAGGGCTTGGAAAATGCCAATGCTGAGAATGAAAAGTACGCAACTACTGTCCAGAAGTGGCAGACAGAGCTGAACAGAGCTGAAGCAGCAGTAAACAAGACCACCAGAGAAATTGACGACAACGAAAAGGCTATAGACAAAGCTGAAAAAGGACTCAATGAAGAAACGTCTGCATTGGGCGAAAATTCTTCAGCACTCAAAGCTGACGGAGCAGCAGCAGAAGAAGCCGGAGAAAAGCACAGCGGCTTTGCAGAAAAGCTCGGCAAGGTTGCAAGCACTCTCGGCAAGACAATGGTCGTATCGGCAGCGGCAGCAGGCACAGCCGTTACGGTCCTTACAAAGAAATGCGTTGAGAATTACGCAGAATATGAGCAGCTTGTCGGCGGTGTAGAAACTCTTTTCGGCACTCAGGGAATGAGCTTGGAAGAATACGCAAAGTCCGTAGGGGAAAGCGTTGATGAAGTCAAAGGCGAATATAGTTCTCTTGAATCAGCTCAGAATACTGTGCTTGAAAATGCAAATAACGCTTTTAAGACAGCAGGAATGTCCGCAAATGAATATATGGACACCGTAACAGGCTTTTCTGCTTCTCTTATATCCTCACTTGACGGCGATACAGTAAAAGCCGCACAATACGCAGACAGAGCTATTACGGATATGTCAGATAACGCAAATAAAATGGGAACTGACATAGCGTCAATACAAAATGCGTATCAGGGATTTGCAAAGCAGAATTACGGTATGCTCGATAATTTAAAATTGGGCTACGGCGGCACTAAGGAAGAAATGCAAAGGCTAATTCAAGACGCTTCAAAACTTACCGACGTGCAGAAGGAATTGGGCGTTACGGTTGACGCTAACGATATGAGCTTCGCAAATATAGTCAATGCTATTTCTGTTATGCAGAACAAAATGGGAATTGCCGGAACTACTTCAAAGGAAGCTGCTTCGACAATCTCAGGCTCAATCGGTATGATGTCAAGTGCTTGGACGAACTTCCTTACAGGTATGGCTGACGATAACGCAGACTTTGACGCACTTCTCAAAAATCTCGTTGATTCTATCACGACCGTTGCTGAGAATATCATACCGAGAGTTGTTGCAACAGCTCCACGCCTTGTTGAAGGAATATCACAGGTTGCAAAGACTCTGGCTGCACAATTACCAGCTATTTTGCAAGGACTTGCGCCTGCACTTCTTACCGGTATTCAGTCCCTGATTGAAACTATCTCAACAGGGTTGCCTGATTTTATCAAAATCGTTTCTGATCTTATCCCACAGATAGCAGATACGTTGCTGTCAATGCTTCCAATGCTTATTGACGCAGGCGTGCAGATCATCACCCAGCTTGCAATTGGTATCGGTAACGCTGCACCGACTCTGCTTCCAAAGATAACTGATATTATTATCAGCATAGTTGACAAGCTCGTGAACAGCGTGCCGGAGATCATCAACGCAGCCGTTGTCCTTTTATCAGGAATAGTGCAAGCCCTTCCGGACGTTATCAAGAAGGTAGTCGCAGCCCTTCCGACATTGATAAACAGTTTAGTGAAAGCCCTTGTTGACGGACTTCCGTTAATCATCAACGGAGCTGTAGAAATGCTCAACGGAATTGTTGAAGCGTTCCCTGAGATCATTCAAACAATAACAGAAAACCTGCCGCAGATCATCGAAGGAATTGTCAATGGATTGATACAGGGAATACCGCAGATAATTCAAGGTGCTATTGTTCTATTTGCTGCAATTCTCGAAGCGCAGCCGGTAATTATTAAAGAACTTATCAAGGCAGCACCCGAGATTGTAAAGGGCATTGTAAAAGGCTTGATTGCTGGTATTCCTCAGCTGTCAACGTTTACGACAAAATTCAAAAATGTATTCGTAAAGCTATTCACCAGCATAGCGAATGTTGTTACAACCGTGTTTGGCAAGCTTAAAACGGTCGTACTCGCCGTTTGGGAAGCTATCAAGACAGGAATAACCCATATTATTGAAGCCGTAAAAAACGTCATTACAAACGCTGTGAACGCTATCAAAAATATAGTTACGACTGCCTTTACAGCTATCAAGGATTTTGTGCTGAATATCTGGAACGCTATCAAGACAGGTATAACTGTAATAATAACAGCTATAAAAGATACGATCAGCAACGTTGTAAACGTAATCAAGACAACAGTTGAAAACGTATTCAACGCCCTGAAAACAGCTGTCGAAACTGTTTGGAACGGAATCAAAACGGCTATCATAACACCAATTACAGCAGCAAAAACAGCTGTTGGAAATACTGTAGACGGAATCAAAACAAAGCTCGAAGGCGTGTTCAATGCTTTAAAAACTACAGTAACGAACATCTGGAACGGCATTAAAACAGCCATAACAACACCAATTGAAGCCGCTAAAACAGCAGCAGGAAACGCTGTAAACGGAATCAAAAGCACAGTTACAAGCGTCTTTGAAGGGCTTAAAACTACTGTAACAAACATCTGGAATGGTATCAAGACAGCTATAACAACACCGATTGAAGCTGCCAAAAATACAGCAACGAATGTTGTTGACGTTATAAAGAATACTATAGCGAATTCTTTCAGTAGCTTGAAAGGAACTGTTGAGAACATCTGGAACGGTATCAAGACTGCAATAACAACACCAATCGAAGCAGCTAAGACCGGAGTTAAAAATGCTATTGATAAAATCAAAGGATTTTTCAATTTCGAGTGGAAGCTTCCAGATATTAAGCTGCCGCACTTCAGCATAAAGGGCGAATTTAGTCTGAAACCGCCTTCCGTACCACATCTTTCCGTTGATTGGTACGCCAAAGCTATGAAAAAGCCTATGCTGCTTGACAATCCTACTATCTTCGGTATGCAGGGCAATAAGTTGCTTGGAGCAGGTGAAGCAGGCTCTGAAGTCGTTTCAGGAGCTGACACACTTATGACTATGATAAAAGACGCAGTTGTCTCAGCAAATAGCCTGAGAGATTATGTCGGCGGCATACCAGCAACAAACGCCGGTGCTGTAAGATCATACGACAGCGGAGTTGAATATCGTAGTATTATATCAGCTTTCAAAGAAGCATTACGAGAAATGAAGGTCGAAATGGACTCAGACGAAATGGGTAGATTCGTTGAACGTACCGTAGCCGACGCAATATATACGTAAGGGGGCAATCGAATGAATTATATCATACTTAATGGAGTGAAAAGCACTCAGATTCAAGGGCTTATGATTCAATCGTTGCCCTTTATTTCAAAACCGCAAATGAGAACACAAATTGAGACTATAGACGGACGCGACGGCGATATAGTTACAAAGCTTGGTTATGCTGCATATGATAAGCAGTTATTAATCGGACTTCGAGGGGATTTCAACATCGACGAAGTGATCTCGTATTTTAACAGCGACGGTGTTGTAACATTCTCCAATGAAGACGATAAATATTATAAATACCAGATACTTGAAGCTGTCAACTTTGAAAAGCTGATAAGATTCAGACAGGCAACTGTAACGCTGCACGTACAGCCCTTCAAATACTCATTATCCGAAGGTGAACTCGACTATCCTATCAGGAATAATGCTGAAATTGTAGTACATAACAGCGGAAATATATTTTCAAAGCCTGTTATAACTCTTTACGGCTCAAACACTTGCGGAGTATATCTCAACGGCTCGCAGGTATTTTCTATTGCTATGGGCGTTAACGACTCTATCACTATTGATACCGAAGCTCTTGAAGCGTATAAAGGAACTACGCTGAAAAACAGAATTGTTACAGGAAACTATGACAAATTCTATCTGCCTATTGGTCCAAACGTGATAAAGTTCTCCGGCAACGTTACACAATGCACGATCAAGAACTATTCGAGGTGGCTATAATGAATGTTAATCTGAAGAAAATAGATATAATTGAACCTGCTGTGAAAATTAATACTGAGCTTAAAACTATTGTCGGACCAGCTCCACCTGAAGAAAAATTTATTGGTGCTGGTAATGCAATTTGCATACTTGACAGCCTTCTTTTCGCTCAATTAGTAAACGCTGAAGAACTTCAGGAAGGAGAATGAAAATGGCAATTACAAAAACGTATATTTCAAGCGTAACTGATCTTTACAATTGGCTTAGCGCCAATGGTGCTGATTTTTTCACAAGCTATACACAAGGACAGTATAGTGTCGAATGCTATATTGGTGAGAAAATGGTTATTGAAATTGGTTTGTATATGTCCAGAAATAGCGGCTTCGACGGTGTTGAAATTAATACAAATACCAATCTCACGCAGCATATAAGCGGAGAATACGGAACACAAACAATAAAATGGGCTTATAAGACTAAAACATCTCTTGCATTTACCACAGTAAATAGCGGTAGTGAAATATCATTTTCAATTATTATCACTAAGGATAATAATGGCGATATTTCGTTAGTAGTAGTTAATAAATTTATTCCTAATTTGAGCGCAGCAAATACAGTTTATGCAATAAGTATGGAATCTGAAGCTATTCAAACCGTAGGGCTGTTACCTAACACTGGAAAATCAACAACCGCATTATGCCCTCTTATAATCTCCGGAGCGTCATTCCGATATTTGCCGAACGTTTACTATATGCCATTTTCACAATATAGCATTGAAGGTCAATTTTTAATTGATAATACTGTATATTTGTGCAATGGAATTATAGCAGTCAAAGACGAATACAGGGGGTAAAATATTATGCTGAAAAATATAGATATGATACGTGGCGATACTCTCAACATACAGTTTGAAATTTTATCAGATACTGTGCTGGACCTTACGAGTGACGACTTCCAGATCACATTTTCGCTGAAGCGTTTGGCAACAGATAAGGCGTATGTATTCCAGAAGGACAAAACCGCAGTCGTATCACCAGCCGAGAACGTGTTTATTCTCAGAGTAGCACCAGAAGACACGGTTGATCTTATTCCCGGCTATTATTATTACGATTTACAGCTTAATATCGGAGACGATGTTTATACAATCCTGATTGGAAAGTTACAGCTTGAAATTGACATAACCAGACCGCCTGTTATTATCCCTGAATTCCCTTATCCGGATATAAACGACGACGGCATTGTCAATTCGACGGACGCTTCTTTGGTGTTTCAAGCTTATACGAATATTTCTTCCGGTCAGCCTTCAGGATTGTCACCTGCTCAGGAAAATTTGGCTGACTGCAATCGTGACGGATATATTACAGCAGACGATGCTTCGCTTATTCTCTCATATATCTCGAAGGTGGCAGCCGGAATGTATAATAATAATCAGGCAGGCTGGACAGAGTTTATGACAGAAATATATTTGACGCAGGGGTGATGAACTGTGATCAAAATATTCGGGCAAACCGATACTGAATTCAGCTCGAATGGCGATAAAATCCTTCAGGCTACAAAATGTAAAGTTTTCAAAAGGGACAACGGCGAATATTATGTCGATATTGAATGTAGTTCAGACTATGCCGAATACATCAAGAGCAATAATATTGTCGTATGTCCTACGCCTACAGGTGAACAGCCTTTTCGATTCTTGAATCCAGAGATCAATAAAACGAAAATCAAAGTCAAGGCAAAACACCGTTATTATGACTCTGAAAATTATCTGATAAAAGACTCAAACGTGGTCGATAAAAACTGCAATCAAGCACTTGAACACCTGAACGCCGCTACAGACAATGAAAGCCCATTTACAACGCTTTCAGATGTTACGAGTATAAATTCATTCAGGTGTGTGCGAAAGTCTCTTAATGAAGCCGTAAACGTCGTCCTTGAACGTTGGGGCGGTCACCTTGTACGAGATAATAATATTATCGCTATAAGATCATCAATCGGAGCTGACAACGGCGTTACGATCAGATACGGAAAAAATCTGAAGGAAATCCAGAAAACTGAGGATTGGAACAACGTCGTAACGAAGCTCCTGCCTGTCGGTAAGGACGGATTGACGCTTGATGAAGTATATCTCTATTCAGAGACGCAATACGATATTCCGTTCACAAAAACGGTGTCCTTCACTCAGGAAATTGAGAAGGCAGAAGGCGAGACTGACGACGCATATAACTACAGGCTGCAAGAGGATTTGAGACAGCAGGCAACAGCGTATTTGGCTGAGAACTGTGTTCCGAAGATCAACTATACTGTCAAGGCTAATATCGAAAAAATAACTGACATTGGAGATACTATTGACGTTATAGACGAGACGCTCGGAATCAATCTTACAACACACGTTATTGCATTCGAGTACGACGCTATTCTCGGGAAGTTTTCACAGGTAGAATTCGGAAATTCAAAAGAAAAGTTGTCAAACCTTATGACAACTGTCTCGGCTAATACCAGCAAGCAGATAACGGAACGAGATCAGGAACTGTCTGTAAAGCTTTCTGAAGAACTCTCAGCAGCAGCAGACAAAATATGGAACGCACTCGGTAATTCTTACTGTATTTACGAAGGCAATCAGATACTTGTTGTTGATAAGCTTCCGAAGGAAGAAGCAACCAACGTTATGCGTATCAATTCTGCCGGTATCGGCTTTTCAACTACAGGAATAAACGGAACATTTACGTCAGCTTGGACCATAGACGGCACACTCAATATGCAGGCGATAAACGTTATAAATCTTGTCGCCGATCTTATCAAGGGTGGAACGCTGAAGCTCGGTTCAAACCTTAACGAATACGGTCAAATTCAGATATACAACGAAGCAAATACGCTTATCGGCAAGTTTGACAAAGACGGCGTTATTTTATACGGCACAAATGGAACATATCTCGTTATGAATCCAGTCGTCGGCTTTGCTGGCTATGATTCTGACGGAAATCTCACTTTCTGGGTATCTGAAGACGAATTTCATATGAAAAAATCAGTAGTCGAAGAAGAAATAACGCTGTGTAACAAGGTTCGTTTTATTCCGATAACTTTATACGATACAGACGGCACAACCGTAATAAATGACGGTATCGGGCTTGTATCGACGAACTAAAGGGGTGATATAATGGCAAGCTCCGGCAGCTTTAATACGACAGGCTATCAAGGCAGATATTTGACGTTTGCTTGGTCGGTATCGTCTCAGAGTGTAGCCAATAATACAACGACAATTGCTTGGACCTTAAAGGGAGCAGGCACAGCAAGTTCGAGCTGGTACAGGGCTGGCAATTTTAAAGTCGTTATAAACGGCTCGACTGTATATTCATCATCAACGAGAATACAGTTATATGACGGCACTCTGGTTGCTTCAGGTAATTTCACTATGACGCACGATACTGCCGGAAATAAGACGTTTTCTGCGTCTGCTGAAGCCGGTATCTATACAGTAGCTGTCAATTGCTCAGGCTCTGGCTCGTTTACGCTTCCTCAGATAGCAAGGGCGGCAAAGATCACGTCTGCACCTAACTTTACGGATATACAGAATCCGACGATAAATTATCAGAACGCTGCCGGTAATAACGTAACAACTTTACAGGCTTGTATATCGCTTACAGGCAGCACGGATAATATATCGTACAGAGATATACCGAAGACAGGAACGTCGTATACGTTCAATCTTACAGAAGCTGAACGAAACGTCCTCAGAGCAGCCGCACCAAACTCAAATACGCTCTCGGTTATATTCTACATCAAGACAATTATATCCGGTCAGACTTACTACGAGACAGCAACCAGAACAATGACGATTGTAAATGCTGCACCTACAATGGCAAGCCCGACATATCAGGACAGCAACAGCACGACGACTGCTATTACTGAGGATAATCAAAAAATCATTCAGAAGCAGAGCAGCCTGACAATTGCTATACCAGCAGCAACAGCGTTGAAATACGCAACAATAACGAAATATCAAGTTACTATAAACGGAGTAACAAGGGAACAGACAGCAGCAGGAAATATGAACTGGGGCGTTCTCGATGTATCTCAGAACATAGCTGCAACGATCAAGGCTATTGACAGCAGGGGCAACAGCGTAACAAAGTCAATGCAGATCACCGTTGAAGCTTGGCAGCAGCCGTATGCAGTCATATCTTGCAGTCGTGAAAACAACTTTTACACGGATACTGTTTTGAACGTCTCTCCGACTATTTCAAGCCTGTCCGGTAAAAATAGTGTAACTATATCAGAACAGCATAAAAAAACGTCTGAGAGCGCATACAGCACGCCGACAGCCGTTTCTGCGAATACTGATACAACAATACAGCTTGACAACCATTATGACTGGAACGTGAAAATTATAGTGTCCGACCGGTTAGCGTCAACGACGTATAATATCATAGTTCAGAAGGGTATGCCAATCGTATATTTTGACAGGCTGAAAAGCTCCACAGGCTTTAATTGCTTCCCGACGAAACCAGATAGCGTTGAATCGCAAGGGCTTGCACTCGACGACGTTATATATATAGGCTCTCAGCAGCTTTACGACCGGTACGACTTTACAGCAGCAGCAGGAACTGTCTCGCTGATAGGTGCATACGATTATAGACTTGTCGAAGGCATTTTCAACGGTATCACAGTACCGGACGCATACGAGAAAGCATACAGACTGACAGCACAGATAACGACGAATAATAGTAATCACATTGGCGCAGATATAGGCGGTATGTCCTGCTCCGGCTGCACTTGGAGTGGTAACACCTTCCTGACATTAATATCGAGTGGAATAGTCAAGGAATCTGATTTGACACTTGAACCTGTATTCAATTACAGCAGCAGGAACGGACTGAATTTGAAGGTCACAAACTCAGCCGCATATATTGGAACAATTCTCGCAATAACTCTGCACGGCTATATCGTGAAAAAAACATCATCGTTCGCGAGCGTCACAAACTACATAGCAGACGAACCTGCTACATAAAGGAGAAAAAATGGATAGTTCAATCTTAATTGCAATCATATCAGCAGCAGCAACCATTGGCGGCGTTATTATCACAACCAAAGCAAACGGCAGGGAAATATCGCACAAACTCGAAACACATCAGGCAGTAATCGACACCAAGATTGACAACTTGGCGGCAGCAGTAAACCGGCACAATCATTTTGCCGAACGTATGCCGGTAGTCGAAGAACAGATAAAAGTTATAAATCATCGGCTCGAAGACCTCGAAAGGAGCAGTAAATGAAAGAGAAGTTATGCAAGTTAATTGACGTAAAGTCTCTCGTGACGCTCACTCTCACAGCCGTTATGGCGTATCTGAGTATATCAGGAAAAGAAGTATCGGAAACCTTCAAGACGATCTACGTTATGATAATAGGTTTTTACTTCGGAACTCAGAGCAACAAAAAGCAATGAAAAAAAGGCAGCTATTCGGCTGCCTTTTCCTTTGCATACTGTTCTATTTTTTCAATGCACCAGCGTTCAAGGTATGGAGCTGGTTTACGTTCTCCATAGCACCAGTTATGAAACGTTCTCAATGGGATTTCTTCAGCTCGTGCAAACTCAGACATTTTAATGCCGTGCTTGTCAAGGGCTTCTCGAATAGCGTTCTTTTCATTCATAGTCAATGTACCTCGTTTCCTTTAATTTCTGCTCGAATAGTTTAGCTTTGCCATAGAAAAAACCAGACTTGTAATCGCTGTCGGCTGATCTTGATAGCCGCATATACATCTTCGCTGCACGCCTATAGCGTAGTCGCTTTTTTAGTATATCCAGCTTTGGCGAGATCATATCCGCAAGCTGAATCAAGATAAAAAGCCAAAGAGTGACCTGAATAATAGCTGTCATTGATTTCACTTCTTTCTGAAATTATTCTTATAATACGTCTCGATACAAGCTTTTGAGCTTTCAACGTCCTTTTTCTGAGCTTCTTGCATAGCTTCCAGCTGCCTGCGGTACGCCCTGTAGTTATCACAGAACTTGTGACAGCCTATCTGCCTATTTTTGCATTGGTAACATAAACAATCAATCATTTGCTTTAACTCCCTTCAAAATCGCCGTTAAATACGTTGTAGATTTTACATAGTAGTTATATTGCTGTACTCCTGAGAACGTCCTACAACGCATTGTGGACGCTCTCAGAAGCATTGTATGTATTAGTAGTTTATAATCTCAACCATTCCTGAAGCTGTCTCTATGAAATGACCTTCAATGTCCATATCTCTGCCGTATGCTTCAAAGTCGAAGTACATTCTCAGATCATCAGGAATTGAAGACAGCAGCCCTGTTTCGTCTGCATACATTTCAGCAACATCTGCCATTGTATAGCAGCCGTCGTACAATCTGTATTCGTAGTCCTTCACCTTTTGAAGTGCTTCATCAGTAGCAAGCCCAGCGTCGAGCATTGCCCCGAAGGCTTCAAGCTCGTATTCGTCAAGGTTTGAAAGTTCTTCTGCAAGCTCGTTCAGATCATCAATGTTTGAGTATTCCTTTATTTCAAGTCCGTTTATGTCTGTCTCATAGTCGCTGATAAAAGCTTCTTCGTACATAGTACCGTCTGCAACTCCGATCTCGTCGTAAGCTGCGTATATTTCCTCAGTAGTAGCAGGAAGCACCAGCCTTGTGAATATCAGCTCGCCTTCGTTGTATTTTCCTAAGTTAGTTAAACAAATTTCAATCATTTTTCTCGTCCTTTCGTTTTCTCGGTTTTGGTTTTGGTTTTGGTTAAATTTGTGCGGTAATACTCATCGGGATACCGCAGACCCGAAGCCGTTTTTCCTCACGCCCTACAAGGTCAAGCACTTTAGAATACATCGGCTTGCTAAACGTACCAAGCTCTTTACACCGTGTACAGGTCATTGGGTGTCCCTCTCTGTCAAACTTCACTTCGGTTTGATTCTTGCGGTTTATTCTTCTTGGATTTTTATAGTAAAGAACTATTACAAGCCTTACCCGTCCTGCCCTTATTTAGCTGCTTTAGATATTTGCCTATTTTTTATTCAGCTTTATTTCATCAGGAATTTGGCTCAGTTTCCTTTCGTACTCAATCACCATACTTGTGAGTTGTTCTTTTCTATGTCTTTATTATATACCCTTTGAGCATAAATGTCAATAGTTTTTTGAAAGTTTTTTGCCAATTGAGCATATTTGTAAGATGTTACAAAAAAGAGAAGTGGTGATTGTTTAAGATCACCACTTTGTCATATTATCTCGCAAGAACTTCCAGCACACAATGAAGGAAGAAATTTTTGATTTGTTCTTCTGTGCCTTCATTATCTGTGCAGATAATCAAAGTATAATTACCGGCACAATTTGAATATTTTACTGTGAAATTCATAAACGTCCTGCCGTCCATAGCCTTCTTGATCTTCTCGCAAGTCGTAAGGCTGAAATTGCCCAGCTCCGTAAATACATATTCTTTCATTAGCCCTCGCCGCCTTCCTCGTCCTCGTCGTCGTATTCTTCAAATGAGTAGTCGTCAATATTTCCATATGTATATCCGTTGTCGTGCTTCAGGAATACCGGAGTGTCCTCGTCGAACTGTTCCAGATATGCCATTAATTGAGCTACAGTCATAGTGTCGCCGCACTGAGCAGGGTTGTAACCGTTTCTTCTTCCTTCAATAAATAAAGCTTTCATAATTCATCAACCTTTCTGCCGGATTTAGCCGTCCGGCTCGGCTTGTAGAATTACTTGTAAATTATTTCATTAGTTATGCCGTTATCATCAGTTGCTATAACTTTTACGCTTCTTATATATGGCTCATTGGATTCATTTTTTGCAACAAGTTCAGCCCTTTTTGCATTAGTTGTTGCGAAACATCTTCTGAATCTTTCTTTACTATTATGCTTTGTCATAATTATAAAAGTTGTCATACATTTTACCTCTTAATCTTTCTGCCTTTTGGCTGGGCTTTGGTTTGTTTCTGTGATTATATAATACACCCATTGGGCATAAATGTCAAGCGTTTTGACAAAAAAATATGCTCAATAAGCATAATTTGTACACTTGCACAAAAAAGCCTATTGAGCATTATATAAATTGGACAATCAAGGAGAAGTGGAGCAGGGGAAAAAGAAAAAAGGAGCTTCACATTTGCAAAGCCCCTTTAAAACCAAAACCCGAAAAGCAATTCCGAGAACCTTTCGGACGATTATATGATATCACTTTTCGGCAGGCTTGTCAAGTCCTTTTCTGAGCCGAAGCAGGAGCAGCAGAACACGTCTGTCGATCATCACACCGGAAGAGCAGGGGCGACGCATATTCTTTGCAGCCTTCAGAAGTAATTCGTCTCGATTCATTTTCTTTTCTTTCCTTTCAGTTTTCGCCCACACATCGGACAATATTTTATCTTTGCTATCAGAAACGCCCCCCTGCCGGACGCTGCTATTGTCCATTTTTTTTCGTCTGGTTCGTGCAATATTATAAATCTATCTCCACAATTTTTTATTTCTTCTCCGCAGCCCATATCCATTTCACAAAATTTACATTCATTTTTTCGCATATAGATCACCAACCTCGTACAATTCAATCATAACTTTCGGAACTTCAGCATACGCCTTCGAGATCATCACTTCGGCGACCTGACTATCATCATAATACGCAACGCCATTCAGAGCGTCGAGAACAGCTTTTATAATATTATCTGCGTCAGGCTTCTTCGTATGAAGTATTCTCAGATCACGCATTTGTTCTCGCTTCTTCTTGCTGGCACTCTTTGGAATAGGGAAGAACGCTCGTATAATCGCTCGTAGTGGTTTATCCTTATCAAACATACAACCAGCATATTTTTGCTGATATGAAAGCCGTACAAGCGTCTCGTAATTTGCAGTTTTAGCAGGAGTGTACGCAACAGCGTGACCGTTGACCGTAGAGAACTTGGGGCGACCTTTTCCAACAGGAACGCCCAGCACTTCAAATTTTACTGGCATTATGAATCACCTTCCAATACTTCTGCACCACATTCAAGACAGTAATTTCCGCTGTATTCTTTTCTGATAAAGCCTAAGTGAATATGCTGGTGGCAGTTCGTACAGATAAACACGTCTGTATAGTTCCTGCAATCAGGTTCAAGTGGTATCATTCTACAACGCTTCACAGGCTGTACGTTCTCAATTAAATCTTTATCTAATATTAACTCGTGTACTCCTTGCAATGCTTTTTCGTAGCCGTCAATCTCTGATAACACTTTTTCGTCACCCTCGTTCATTATTCGTGCATCACCTAAGTATTTTAATTTAGATAAAACTAAATCGACAAGATTTTTACGTTTGATATATTCGTTCATTTTTTCACCTTCCTTTTACAGTCCAAGCAGCTCGGCAAGCTCTCTGTCGCTGTCGGCTGCATTTGCTTTTCTTCTGTCAACGCCCTTTACAATCAAGGGTAAACACATTTCTGATATACGAGAATAAAGTCTCGACTTTGCTATGTCCTGCGTCTCGGTAAATTCCTTCGGTGATAAATTCGTCGTAATCACTACAGGAAGCCCGGCACGATAGCGACTATCAATTATATTCTGAACTATCTCAGCAACGTATTCGGACTGTCTCTCAACGCCCAGATCATCAATAATGAGAAGGCTGTATTTATTCAGGCTGTCGATATAGTCCTGCTTGCCTTCACGCATACCGTGAATGGTATTTATCAGGCGAGGGAAGTTCGTCATTAAAACGCTGAATCCTTCATCAAGCAAAGCGTTCGCAATACAGGCAGCAAGGAACGTTTTGCCTGTACCGAATCCACCTAAGAACATCAAGCCCTTGCCTTTGGCTTTCATTTTCGGGAAGTTCTCTACGTATCTATGGCAAATATCAGATATTTTTGCATTCGCTCTGTCGTCCTTCTCAAAAGTCCATTGTTGCATTTGCATTTCAGGGAATCCGGCTCGGCGATTACGCTCAATTTGTTCTTTCAAGGCTTTTGCCTTTTCCTCAGCCTTTTCACGTTCGTATTTTTCAATCTCGCACTTGCACATACAAAACGGTGTCAGCTTCTTTCCATTGATTTCAATATTCACTTGTTTGGCAGTATTACAGCTGCCGCAATAGATCAATCCGTCTGGACCTTTGTAGTCGCCTTCCTTTTCCTTGATTGGTGATCTTTCTGCAATTCCTTCAAGCAGCTTCGCAAAGTTATTTTCGTGCATTTTTTATTCCCCCTTAATATTTTATAAATTTCTCACCGTTTCTACTGTATAAACGATTCAGCTCGTCAATAACGTGTTTCATTCCAAAACCGTTTTTGTCCGGCTTCCAGATTCCGTTTGAATCATACGAGCCGCCGTTCATACAATAATCGTACTGCTTTGGGTGAGTTTTTTTCAGTCTCTCGAACCTTCCTTCGCCTTTTTCAAGGTGCGCACCAAATCCGCAGAATATACAGCCTGTCCTGCTTTCTCCTGTAGTACAGAGCTTACAGCCACAATCGTCAAGAGCTTGCTGTCCGTCTTTATCAGCAGCCACGAAGCCGTAAACGTCTGCGATCTTTATATCGTTTAATTTGATATATCTTAATACGTCCTGCTCAGTCCAGAAGGACATTGGCTTGCTTATTTTCTTTTTAGCATTAAAAGCATTGCAGCCAGTTTCAAGCCACGCTTTTTCTCTGACCTTACTTTCACACGCCATTGTTGCAACGATTCCGACTTTGCCTGTTTCCTTTTCATACTTATGTACTGGGGCTTTCTTCATTACGTCACAGCACTTGTCTGAGATCATCAGATCTGTTTTTGATTTATCGGTAAGGTCAATATATTTTGACGCTGAAAAAAGTCCTTTATAATCTGGATTGAACACGTTCTTTTTTACATTTCCGTCTGGGTTGTTCCTTGCTATGGCTATATTATGACTAAGACTTTTTGAAAGAAACGGATAACCATAATTTTTAATAACGTCAGGGAAAGACATTTCCGGATAAAGAACTTTCACGTTATCGAAAGATTTAGCGAACTTCTGAATTTCCGGATATTCAAGCCCTGTATTTACGAACACAGCTTCAACGTCTGGGTAAAGCTCACGAACAAGGTGGAGCAGGACTGTTGAATCTTTTCCACCTGAGAAAGCTACATATACGCCGTCAACTCCAAATTCTGAAACCCATTCACGAATACGTCTCTGCGTCATTAATATTTTGACTTCAAGAGGAACAGACTGCATTTTGATTAGATCGTCTTTCGTTCTCATAAGATCACCGCCTTTACTTCCAGAAGCTGCCACGCTCGAAGTCGTAGTCGTCCTCTGTTGGTATAGTATTATTGGTAGCGTTATTGGTAGAAGATTGGTTGTAATCGTCTTCCCAGCATTTCTGATTGAACCAAGTAGAACCGTGCTTGATATATCTCTCAGAAGTATTATTTGCCTTGATAAACAGCTTGTACTGCGTAAGCCCTGCAACTATCTCGCAATTTGATACACCAGCCTTACGAGCTTTTATATACGCTTTCTTTGCAGCTTCTTTCCCTTGCTTCTTTGGGTAAGCCTTCCATACTTCTTCAAAGTCGCTTTCAATCTGCTTCAGATCAATTTTTTGTTTTGCGTTAGTCTCTGACTCAATAGAGTTATTATCTGAGTTATTAATTGAGTTATTATCTGTGTTATTATCTGGTATAGGTTGCACCTGTGCGTCAAATCCATTTGACATTCCTGCAACTTCCATTTTACATTTTTGCATAATGGAAATACCTTTTTCGGTAAATGCATACCACAATGTTCTGTCGTAGGCTGATTTATTATAATTACCTGTTTTGAGTATTCCTTCATCACGAAGGTGCTTCAGCGCACATTGTATCTGCCTTTGAGAAAAGTATGGGAATATCTCAGAATACGCCTTCGTCGTATTATACGTCCAGTACGAGCCGTCGTAGAAGTTTATATTATTAGCTTCGTTTTGTTCAATCCAAAACTGCATATGATTCAAAATAATTGCTTCAGGCAGCCCATAAGCGACTGCAATATCCTTATCGAATGAATGATTCATTTTTTCAATCTCCTTGTAATAAAAAAGCCCTCGCACGGACTGAGGTCGCAGCTCAATCCGCACAAAGGCTTCACGGTCATAGTATTAAGTTTTCGTCATAGAATGCCTGCGACTCAATCTATGACCGTTAGTGTTCGCATTCGGCTGAACTCGCATTCGGCTCAACTCACTCGGAACTTTGTAATACTATTATACACCGTTTTACCATAAATTTCTATTTACATAATAGCCAAAATTAAGGCTGTTACGCATTATTGCTATGGTAAACATTGCACAACCTATCAATCGGAAGGGCGTTGTTTACCATAACACAATAATAACAGCACCCCGATTGAATTGCAACTATATTTTGAGGAAAATCTCCACATTTGCGTCGTCAAGGTTTTTATGGTGTGAATTGTTCTTAATAGATTTTCTGTACAGTATTTTATCAACGAAGGACTTCAAAATTTCGTTCTTTTCAGCAGGTTTGAGCGTCCAGTATTCATCGAGACATTTTTCAAGTATTGGCACGGCGTTTTCGAGCTTTTCTATTTCTTCAAGCTCTGAAGTATCGCTCAGAGCGTCCAGATTGGCTTGTAATGCGCTTATATCTTTGCGTAGTATATTTTCCCTTTCGAGATACTTCTCGACGCTATACACGCCAATTTCGAGCATTTCGGAAGCCTTGTCAAGCATTGCCTGTTTCTTTTCCAGCTCCGTGATATATATTTCTCGTTCCTTCTTCATAGCTTCACGCCTTTTGGCAGCAGTTGTCGGCAGGTCGTCCAGCTCCAAACGATAACCTTCGAGAGCGTCTTGAATTCCTTCAATTATCATCGGTTCGAGAATTTCAAGATATGTACTTACGGTCGGACAATTAGTCGTTCTGCATTTTATCGGTGTGCGACCTGCATATTCGTTAGCAGATAGCTGCAAAGGACGTTCACAGATAGCACATTTGCAAATACCGGCAAGAGGATTTTTTATTTGATATTGTTTACGGACCTTCGGCAGATCATTCTGTAATTTTACCTGAGCTGCATTGAAAACATCTTCAGGAATAATGCCGTCGTGCTTCCCTTGCTGCCATTCTCCCATAACTTTGATATTGCCGATGTAGTTTTGATTCTCCAATATCTGACGAACCCTTCTCGAAGTCCATTCAACAGCACGAGCAGGACGCAGCCCTGAATGAATCAAATAATCACGAATATCTGATAGCGGTCGAGATTGATTCACAAACATATCGAATATTGTGATAATTTTATTTGCATTTTCATCAGGATATAAAACAAAGCCCTTGCCGTCCTTCTTCTTCTCAAATCCTAAAGGCGTTATCGAGCCTATGAAATAACCTTCCTTTTGGGCTTGCTTTCTTCCTCGCAGAAGTCTACGCTTTATAACTTTATATTCTCGACGACTCATAAAAAGCCCAAACTCGAAAAATTCTTCATCGAGATCATCGTCAACGCTGAAGTCGTATATTTTATTCAGGGTATAAATTTTGGTTTGAGACTTCTTAAAAATCTCTAATATCTCAGCTTGATCTATGGGATTGCCACGAGATAAACGTTCAAGCTCCACAACTACAACGCCGTCGTAGTCTTTTGCCTGTATATCGTCCAGCAGCTTCTGAACTTCAGGACGTGCCGCAATACTTTCACCGGAAACGACTTCTCGATATATTTTCTCGATACTCAGATCATAACGGCTGCAATAGTCCAGCAGCATACGTTCGTGACGAGCGAGCGTTTCTTCCTTACTTTCGTTTTCGTCGTCTCTTGACTTTCTCAGATATAATAACACTTTTTTCATCGTCTTTTATTTCCTCTTTTCCATATATGAAGCTAATGCTTGCATAAAAAATCTCTCGAACTCAAAGTCTTTATCGTCTCCATATACAAGCGAATCAATCGAGCATTCGAGGAAGTCTGCGAGCTTTCTCAAAGTCTTTAACGTTATATTTTCAGCAGAACGATTGAACCAGCTATTGACCGTAGAAGGCGCAACGCCCATACCACGAGCAAGCTGTGATTTATTCAAGTTCTTTTCTCGCATTTTCTTTTCCAAATTATTTATAAAATCCATATTTTTTTCCAACTCCTAATGATAATATTTTCCCTATGATTTTAAACGAAAACGAACGCAAATGTAAACAATTTATTAATAAATTGTAAACAATACGCAGAAATACTTTACAACGTACCAGAAAAGTGATATAGTTGTATTAACGCAAGAGTGGTAAAAATTACCGCTTTACAAAAGGGGGGATAAAATGTATTACAAAAATTTGCGTGCTGAAATGGTACGCAACCGAATCACAAAACACGAAATACAGGAATTGCTTGAAATAAGCAATAATACGTATTATAGCAAGCTTTCAGGGCGCACAGAATTCAAACTATCAGAAGTTGAGAAAATACTTGCTTTATTTTTCCGCAAAAGTGGAAAAGTTTATAGCGTAGAGTATTTATTCGATACAACGATAGCGAACGGAATAAAAAAGTCAAAGTACATAGGAGAGACAGCACACCAGAAGTCGCCCGACACATCTCAGATACTTTCCGAAAGTACATCACCAACAGAGAATGTTATGAATTCAGGGGGAATGAATAATGAGTAATGAGATCATAGTTGTGAAGCAGCTGCCCATAATCGAGCAGCAGTTAGCGCAGATCAAAGAGCAGGTCGCTGAAAGTGTATCAGCAGCAATGCAGCTGGTATGCACAGAATCGACTGTAAAGGAAATCAAGAAAGCTCGTGCAGAGCTTAACGCTGAATTCAAGGCTTGGGAAGACAAACGCAAGGAAGTCAAGAACGCTGTTATGTCTCCATACGAGCAGTTTGAAGCAGTATACAAAGACTGCATATCGGACGCATACAAAGCAGCTGACAAGGATTTGAAGCAGAAGGTCGATGAAGTCGAACAAGAACTCAAAAACCAGAAGTTGAGCGAAGTCCAGAGCTATTTTGAAGAATATCTCGCAAGCAAGGGGATTGATTTCGTTACCTACGAACAAGCAGGTATAAACGTTACACTTTCCGCAAGTCTCAAAAGCTTGAAGGAAGCTGCAAAGACCTTCATCGAAAAAATCGTATCTGATCTCGCATTGATTGAGACATTTACGGACCTTAAAGCAGAAATACTTGTTGAATACAAGAAAAGCCTGAACGTCTCAGCAGCTATAACAGGCGTTAAAGCTCGCGCAAAGGCAGTACAGGAAGAACAGGCAAGGCAGGAAGCTGAAGCCGAAAAAAGAGCCGCAGAAGCGCAGAGAGTTGAAGCAATCAAGGCGGCAGCACCTGTTGAAGCTCCAACAGAGCAGCAACCGGCAGCACCAGCACCAGAAAAGGAATACTGCATACGATTCACAGTCAAGGGGACTCGTGAAAAGCTTGTAGCCCTTAAAAAATTCTTAAACGAAGGTGGTTATATTTATGAGTAATCAGCAGAACGCACAGAAGGCAGAATTGACCGTTACATACGAAGCAAACGGCGAAAAGATCACACTTACTCCCAGCATTGTACAGCAGTATATCGTCGGTGATTCCGGCACGATAACGCTTCCTGAATTCAAGTTCTTTACAGAGCTTTGCAAGGCTCGCAAGTTGAATCCCTTCTTGAAGGAAGCATATTGTATCAAGTTCGGCAGCAATCCTGCACAGATTGTAGTCGGAAAAGACGCTATTTTAAAGCGTGCAATCATTCACCCAGACTATGACGGAATGGAATCCGGTGTAATAGTTCTGAAGAATGACGGCAGCATAGAAGAACGCAAAGGAACGTTTTATCTGAAAGATACAGAACAGCTCGTCGGCGGTTGGGCAAAGGTTTACCGCAAAAACTGGAAATATCCGACATATTGCTCGGTTGCTTTTGATGAAGTTGCAAACAAAAAGAAAGACGGACAGCTCAACAGCAATTGGGCTGGAAAAGGTGCAACAATGGTCGAGAAGGTCGCAAAGGTCAGAGCATTACGAGAAACCTTCATCGAAGACCTGTCCGGAATGTATGAAGCAGAGGAAATGAACGTGCCTGCTCCCGAAGCACCTTCTGAGCCTGAGATCATCAAGCAGGCAGAGCCGGTGGACGATCAGGCTATAGACGTAACATTCGATGAATTATAATATCATTTCAACAGGCTCGCAGGGTAACGCCATAGTATTGAACAAGATCATTTTGCTTGACTGTGGCGTTCCCTTCAAAGCTCTGAAAGAAGTATACAAGGACTTGCGAATCGTCCTTCTGACTCATATACACGGCGATCACTTCAACAAGACCACAATTCGCAAGCTCGCAGCAGAACGCCCGACACTCAGATTCGCCTGCTGCAAATGGCTTACAGCAGAGCTGCTTGAATGTGGTGTATCAATCCACAACATAGATTCGCTTGAAATCGGTCGTATTTATGATTATAAGACGTTCAAAGTCTCGCCAGTCAAATTATACCACGATGTAGACAACGCCGGTTGGCGAGTGTTCCAGAACGCTGAGAAAGCAATCTATATGACAGATACAGTTACGCTCGAAGGTATCTCAGCAAAAAATTATGATTTATACCTTGTTGAAGCAAACTATATCACAGAAGAACTCGAAGAACGTATTAGAAGCAAGGAAACGTCAGGGGAATACGTATACGAGTACAGAGTACGCAACGTACATCTGAGCAAAGAAAAAGCTGACGAATGGCTATTAGACAACATCGGTGAAAACAGCGAAGCAATATATATTCATCAGCATATTGAAAAGGGGGAAAACAATGAAAGATAAAGAACTATTATTTGAAGTATTCAGCCAAAACAAAGACAAGTGTTTCGATCTTTTCGGAAAACGAGTAAAAGACGGCAAAATCGTTGTATCATCAGACAAAGGAAGCAGGGTGTATATAAATTTCTTCGCATTCGCACAGGAAATACTGAAAGCCTATCGCCCAGAAGCTGGAAAGGAAGTGAAAACCGGATATTTAATTGCCTGCAATCCTTCAGACCTTACGCTGGAAGAACAAGAGGACGTGAAGGAAATGCTGGAAGCAATCATCGACACAATACATTACGCAAAGTATAAAAGGGGTAAAAATAATGAATAGTGTACAGATCATCGGCAGACTCACAGCCAACCCAGAACTCAGGCAAACACAAAGTGGAATTTCTTGTTGCAGATTTACGGTCGCAGTCAACAGGAAATTCAAGAACAAAGATACCGACGAATACGAAGCTGATTTTATATCCTGCATTGCTTGGAGACAGACAGCCGAGTTCGTTTCAAGGTATTTCAGCAAGGGCAAAATGATTGCACTCACAGGAACGCTGCATACCGGCAGCTATACCGATAAAAACCATTCAGACGTAACACACTATACAACAGACGTTATCGTCGAAAACGTTGAATTCTGCGGCGATAAGGGCGGCAATAATAACAGCAATAATAACAGCAGCCCACAGCAGCAGCCTGCACAGGCAGCACCAAAGGCAACAGAACAGACAACAATGAGTTACGGAGATTTGAGCGAATTTGAAGAAATACTCAGCGACGGTGACGTTCCGTTTTAAAAGGGGTGATAATATGACAACCACAACGCTGCAAAAAATCAAAGCTTACGGCAAGAGTGAGGACAAACAGGATATTTTGAATTTGTTCCTCGACTACTACGGCAAGGACAGTTTTGAGAAAATCTCAGAGGAAATGGCGATTGCTTTTCTGGAAAAGCTCGAAACCGGAGAAATCAAGGTGGAAGGAGTATAAATGGAAAGACTTACGGACCACAAAACAGCTGAAGCCCTTCGAAAAAACGCTGAAGGGCTTTCAGCCAAAGGCATTAACGTACCGATAGACGATCAAAGGTACATCAAGCTCGCAGCATACGAGGACGAAGAAGAACGTAAAGCAAGAACGTTTGTTAATTATGATCCTGACGATTATTACGAATAAGGGGGAATATATATGATAAAATTTGAAAATCTTCAGATCAATGGCTGGGAAGCAGCTATACGAGGAATGAGGAATCCGATGAACAGCTGGAAAAAGTCTGATTCGACGTTCCATTGTTCCAGCATAGTAGGAATCGGGGAAAACGACTTACAGCTTATGAAGCAGCTCGTCAAGGCTGGAACAGATCACAGCAAATTTATGAGAATTATAACAGTCACGGTCGATATTACAGCACCGTTATATTGGTGGAAGGAGTTCGACACATACAAGGTCGGCACGGTCAGAAATAGCTGTTCTACAATGCACAAAATACACGAGAAGGAATTTACTATTAACGACTTCTCGCACGAGCATTTATCAATGTATAACGACGAAGTACTGAAAGACATAGTGTGTGCTTTAAATCGTGCAAGAAGTGAATATCTTATTTCAGCCGATGCGTATAAAAAAAGGTGGTGGTTGCAGCTCATACAGCTTTTGCCGTCCAGCTACAACCAGCGAGCAACGGTCCAGCTCAATTACGCCGTACTCAGAAATATGTACCACAGCAGAAAGCACCACAAGCTTGACGAATGGTCGGAAGGCTTCACAGAATTTGTTGAATCGCTTCCGTATTCGGAGTTAATCACTCAGAGCTATGACAAAACTGAAGAACTTTCCGAGAAGCATTGGGACGAGTGCAGGCAGATAGCACACTATGAAGACGAGAACAAGAGACTGAAAGAACAGCTCGAAAGCCTTATCAAGAAATACGAATCCGAAATGTAAAAAAATCGCAAAAATATCCAGATAGTATGAAAAGGCAGATTGAAAAAAGTCAATCTGCCTATTTTTTATGAAAAGACTTGACAAAAAGCTCAAAATGAGTATAATATAAGCAACAAATCACATCGAAGATCACACCAAAACCACAATTCGGAGGTAATATTTATGAAAAAAGGCATAGACGTTTCTGAACATCAGGGAAATATCGACTTTGCAGCAGTCAAGGCAGCAGGCATTGAATTTGCTATGATTAGAGCAGGCTACGGCTGGACCTATGAAGACAAAAAGTTCGAGCAGAACGTAAACGGCTTCCTAAGTGCAGGAATCAAAGTCGGTGCGTATTGGTTTATCTACGCAACCAACGTAAACGAAGCAATTCAGAACGCTGACAAGTGTATTGAAGCTCTCTCAAAGTTTAAAGGGGCATTTACATTTCCTATCGGCTGCGACTACGAATACGACTCAGACAGCTATTCGGAAAAGCAGGGAGTGAAGCAGAACAAAGCAACGAGAACAGCAATTATCGAAGCTTTCTGTGATAGGCTCGAAGAAGCAGGCTATTACGTATCGGCATATCTGAACAAAGACTATATCGCAAATAAACTCAACTATAACGAGCTGACTCAGTTCGATCTATGGCTTGCACATTGGGACGTTGAAAAGCCTTACAGAGAGTGCGGAATGTGGCAGAACTCGTCAAAGCTTAATATATCAGGGACTACGTTTGATTCTGATATAGCATACAAAGACTATGAACAGATCATCACAGGAGCAGGCTTGAACCATACTGCAAAGGCAGCAGCTGCACCAGCTCCGCAGCCTGTCAAGTTCCAGACATACTATGTACGCAAGGGCGATACACTCACAGCAATTGCAAACAGATTCGGAACATCTGTGCAGCAGATAGCAACTGACAATAATATCAAGAATGTGAACTTGATCTACGTCGCACAGCCTTTGAAGATAAGATGTTAAAAGCTTGTTCACGCTGTGGGAAAATACACGCAGCAGGCAAATGCACTATCAAACCAGCATACAAAGCAAGCAATTATGACAGGTCAAATAATGACGCATATCAATTCAGGCAGCGTGCCAAGTGGCGCAAGAAATCAAAGCAAATCAGGACTGACGCACAATATCTTTGCGAAGTGTGCAGAGATAAAAAGAAACTCGTATACGAAGGGCTTTCAGTACATCATATAACGCCATTAAGCGAAGATACTTCAATCGGTTACGAAGATACCAACTTAATATGCTTATGTTCTACTTGTCACGAGCTGGCAGAAGCTGGAATGATAGACAGAGACTATTTGAGAAGGCTGGCTGCACTCAGAATCAGCAGGAAGCGGTGAACAGTCCCCCCCTGTATGCCGGAGCGTTTCAAAGTCATTTTGACAC
>Ga0310696_10001395_pt1 | contig 35020 bp, 34 predicted proteins | sample AusTroGonzalo_MG_4_FD_203885 | JGI IMG/M metagenome (GOLD analysis project Ga0310696, IMG submission 203885) | Bovine rumen microbial communities from tropical cattle in Woodstock, Queensland, Australia - Gonzalo_02 (v2) (version 2) | ecosystem: Host-associated > Mammals > Digestive system >... | reverse complement strand
CCACAGGGTCGTACGATGACCTCAGTGACAAACCGACAATTCCTCCGGCACAAGTTAACGCGGACTGGGACGCATCCAGTGGTGTGAGCGCAATTTTGAACAAGCCGAACTTGGCGGCTGTAGCTACGACTGGCGACTATTCTGATCTCCAGAACAAGCCGTCCATCCCTGCCGCTCAGGTCAACTCTGACTGGTCTGAGACGGATTCGACATCCAAGGCTTATATCGAAAATAAGCCCGACCTCTCCGTGTACGCGGAAAGTTCAGACCTTGCTACTGTTGCAACTACTGGAAGTTATGATGACTTGTCCGACAAGCCAGTGATTCCGGCTGCACAGATTCAGTCCGACTGGACGGAATCCGACTCGACTTCGAAGGCTTACATACAACATAAGCCCGACCTCAGCGTCTACGCACAAAGTGCAAACTTGGCTACCGTCGCCACGACCGGTGACTACACCGACTTGGCGAACACTCCAAGCCTCGCAACGGTTGCAACCACTGGCGACTACTCGGATTTAAGCAACAAACCGTCTATCCCTGCCGCACAAGTTAACAGCGATTGGGACGCACAGAGTGGAGTCTCGCAGATTTTGAACAAACCGAACCTTGCCACCGTGGCAACTTCCGGTTCGTACAATGACCTTTCGAACAAGCCGACGATTCCTCCGGCGGTAACCGTAGACCAGCACTATGACGCTTTGTCTGCAAATCCGCAGTCTGGTGCCGCTGTTGCTGAAGCCATTGCTGGTACCGGACAGGTTCCTTCTGTCACGAGTTCCGATGACAACAAGGTGCTCATGGCTTCGTTTAGCGGCGGAGTTGGCTCTTATTCTTGGGAACCTTCTGCCGCTGCTACCCAGGTCAATGCTGACTGGGATGCAAATTCTGGTGTGGCAAAAATTCTGAATAAGCCTGATCTCTCTGTGTATGCAGAAAGTTCCAACCTTGCAGCCGTCGCAACTAGCGGTGATTACAACGATTTGAGCAATCGTCCGTCAATCCCTGCTGCACAAGTTAACGCAGATTGGGATGCAAATTCTGGCGTTTCCCAGATTCTCAACAAGCCAAACCTCGCAACTGTTGCCACTTCTGGCGACTATGCCGATCTCCAGAACAAGCCGACTATCCCAGCCGCTCAGGTACAAAGTAACTGGAACGAGTCCGATTCGACGAACAAGGCTTACATACAAAATAAGCCTGACTTGTCTGTATATGCCCAGTCCGCAAACCTTGCAACGGTTGCGACTTCGGGCGATTATGCAGATTTGACGAACAAGCCGACGATCCCTGCTGCCCAGGTACAAAGTAACTGGAATGAATCCGACAATACGTCGAAAGCGTTTATTCTCAATAAGCCTGACTTGTCCGTATACGCCCAGTCTGCAAATCTTGCGACTGTGGCTACTACTGGCGATTACGACGACCTCCAAAACAAACCGGTTATCCCTGCTGCACAGATTCAAGCCGACTGGAACGAAACCGACTCGACTTCGAAGGCTTACATACAACATAAGCCAACCATCCCGGCTGCCGTGACTGTCGACCAGACGTACAATGCGTCGTCCGCAAATCCGCAGAGCGGTACGGCTGTCGCTGGTGCAATTGCTGCGATTTCTGTTGACGAAGTCCCGGCTGTCACCAGCTCCGACGACGGAAAGGTCTTGAAGGCAACGTACAGCGGAGGCACTGGTTCCTACTCTTGGGAGACCGAGACTGGAACAACGTATACCGCTGGTGATGCGATTGACATTACGAACAACGAAATCTCTGTCAACTATGATACGGATACGTTGAGCACCGTGTCTGGTACGGCAACGGCTAATGTCACTGAAATGGATGGCGAAGGATTTTGTACACTTCCAGCAGGGGTTCAAGCAGTAGCTGCGACAGGCTCTAGTCCGTCCACTGTTCTAATTCACATCCCAGGGAACCAGCTGTATTTCGGAGGAGACAAGAGTAGCCATACTTTCCGTGTAATGCTTGGTGCGGCTAACTATAATCCGATGGGAAATGAAGGGTACTATACACAATATACATCAGCTGCTGTTTCTTGCACATACGATAATAAAAGGTACACGTATGTTGACGAGCAAGATATCGAAATAACTTTACCTTGTGACAGTCAAAATGGCTGGATGTACAGTCTTGTGCCAACAAAGTTCACTATAGGGGTTGACATAAATGATGACGGAGGAGACCCCTACGCTGATGTCGTTCTGAATCCTAGAGGTTCAGTTTTTAGTGGTGAAGGAATAATCTTCACGTACAGAGACGTAGCCAATCAAAAGCTTGCCGTCCGTAATCCGCTCCCGGCTTCTACGTCTGCCGATGCAGACAAGGTACTGAAGGTGGATGCGAATGGCGTACCTGAGTGGTCTACTGGTGGAGGAGCCCAAGTACAAGCTGACTGGACAGAGACTGACACATCTGACCCGGCTTACATACAAAATAAGCCCGCAACGACTGGTCTCATCGCTGGTTCGAACATCACCTTGACTAACGGAGCCAACGGTGTGACGATTGCAGCGACTGTGCCGACCGTTCCGACGACCGACCAAGTTTACAACTCTTCGTCGACGAACCCTCAGAGCGGAACTGCGGTCGCTGGCGCGATCAGCAACAAGCAGAACAAACTCTACAGCATCGACGACGTACGAGTCGTAAGCTCGCTTCCGGTTCTACCTGTGTCTACAACGTTGTACCTAATCCCGGAGACCTAATATGTCGTTCAAAGTAGGTTCAACAGCCATCGGTGAAATCTACGTGGGTTCCCAGAAAATCAAGGAAGCCTACGTGGGTTCGACCCTTGTGTATCAGCTTTCCAGTCCGGGACCCGGCCCCGGCCCCAGTGCTACTTGGTCTCCGAACCCAGTCACTAACCTTAATATCCACGCATGGCAAGCTCCGGCACTTACAGTGTCTACATGCACCGCCAGCTCGTCTACGCTCACGATTTCCCTTGACGTCTCTAATTTGGAGAACAGTTATTGGATTACTGGCTCCGTTTACTGGCGTGTAAGCGTTAACGGAGCCCTTGAAACGCTTATAGCGATGACTGGTCGTAGCGGCACCAATCAATGGCAGACTCCTAGTCCAGTAACAATACACGTGAAGGCTGGAGCTACGGTCAGTCTTGGATTCTACGACGCCGACCAACAATCATCGAGCTACGGAATTGTCGGCACATTGGCAATAAGTTAACAGAGGAATTTTATGTCTGCATATCAAGATTACATTTCCACCTACAACGGCTTGCCGCTTACGTACAACGGAAGCTGGCTGTCGCTCCACGTGCCGAAGCCGTCTGCACTCGCTCCGTACACTGTGCGGTTCCAGTTTGATAGTTCGGTGTACAACCCCACTTCGTACCAATATCACTGGGATTCATGGGGAACGTGGACTCGAGTATCCTCGTCTCCTAACGTCTGGGACTTCACGTGTCCGAGAACGTCGTATTGGGGCTGTTTCAATGCTGGTAACTACAGCACCCTTCCTAGTTGCCAGATAATTGATGCTAATTTAAGAGACGTGACAAGCTTATCTAGTTCGTTCTATCGTCAATCCAACATAACCAGTGTAAATCTGGGTGACTTGTGGAGTATTCAGTCATTCGACCAGCCTTTTACAGGCTGCACATCGATTACGGACTTCGTTATTGGGGATATCGGTGAACTGTCTTCTGCAAGTTACATCGACGGGACTAATATAGGGGACGGAAGTTTTATTCCGGCACAAAGCTCTATAGAAAGGTTCCAGATTGGCGATTGCTATAAAGACATGCACTGGGTTGCTGACTCAGTTCATCGTTGTCCCTACCTTGAATCAGTGACTATAGGAGCGCAGTACGCAACTACAAGCATTAGCACTATGTTCAAGGGTGCTTCTGGCTCATCAAAGGGGCTGACAATTACTTTGGGCGACATGCCGTTAGTTGAGTCTGCTGCACAAGCGTTTCGCAATGCTGGTGCTTCAACGAGCGGCCCGTCTATTATGTATTCCGAAGTCGTCGTGAACTTAGGAGCTATGCCATCAGTTACAGAGACTGATGAAATGTTTGCTTACTCCTACATTTTTGGTAGAGCTCCTAACATGGACTTGAGCAACGTCACGCGAGCATACCACATGTTCGAGGGATCCCATTTCTCGTCAGCTCCACGGTACAGCATGTCAGTGTGTACGGAGGCGTCCAATATGTTTGCAAGTTGCCCAGAGCTTACAGAAGTTCCGCTTTTGCACATCAACAGTGCATGCAACATCGCCCATATATTCTACTCCAAGGACGTCTCGTACGGCCTCAGAGAGAGCACACAGCATCCGTGCGAATTGTTCCCGTATTACTGTCATCCGAGTATGTGGGGGCGATATAGCACGAGTTGGATGCAATGCTGGTTCCAGCTGCACCCAGAGATTACTAACCATGATCCTATCGAAATCGAAAGATACTACTACTCAGATAACTCTTGGAACAGTTCAGCTTACACAAACATGGCACTCGCCGGTGTCAGTGAAGCGGTAAACGGTCAGGAAGGCATTCCGAACGCTTGGTACAACGACTAATAATAATGGAGATAAACTAACATGACACCAGAACAGATAGCAGCACTTGTCGGTGCAATCGTACTTTGCCTTGGAAACCTGGCCGCACTTATCAAAGTGTGGACGGACAATGCCAAGGTCGTTAAAGACCGTCTAGCCACGAAGATTGAAAGAGACCGTGACTCCACCGAAATTCACGATAAAGTATTGAAGTTGGAGTTTGCCACCGGTGCTCTGAAGGACGCGAACGCAGTCCTCACCGAGCGCATCGACGACAACAACAGACAAGTTAACCTACTAACTACCCAGCTCGCCCAAGTGCTGATCAAGCTTGACACTATGGCCGAGCTGCTGAAGGAACTGAAGGAAGGCAGAAATGGCTAAGCAGAACAAACTCGCAACGAATCTCGCCCAGGACTACACTCCGGCTGAACAAGCCCAGGCAAGACAAAACATCGGTCTTGCTACGGTTGCCCATACCGGCGACTACAATGACCTTATCAATACGCCTCCACAGGTCACCGGTCAGATACAAAGTGACTGGAATCAGACCAACGTAACGGCTGTGGACTTTATCCGTAACAAGCCGAATATCCATACGTACAAGACCTACGTGACATCGTACGATTACCCCGACTGCATGCACGTAAGGAATCCTGGCGCAAACACTAGGGTAATCGTTTATTATCCGTACGAAGACCGAAAGAAACTTTTGTTTGTGGACGGTCACGTCTACGATTTAAAAATTTCCACGTCGGGAATTTTACCGCAAGACGACACGATAGAAACAATTACTGCGCGTCTGTTCACACTTGACACCGACGGAAACCCTAAGTATTTGTGTCCTTCCTATACGTTCAGGGCCGGCAGTTCTGCCCAGTTTGATCTCCACTGGGAAGCCAGCGGTGTGCTCAGTCTGACGGAGGCATACCTTGATGAATGTGCACCGCACATCGAGTTCGATTGCATTCTCAAAGCCAATACGGACATCACCATCTACTGCAACGGATTGGAATGGCACTTGAACGTGTATTCATTGGACTAGTAGGGTATTAGTTGATTACCTTGTTCTACATAGCGGTCAGTCTTTACTTGGGCTGGCTGCTCTTTAACCCTAACGACTGGAGGCGATAATGCACTTCTACTTTGTACGTGGTTGCGGTTTTCGGTGCTGGACAAAGATAGACAGTTTGTACCAAGCGACAGATGACATTATCTGTATTGTACGTGACGAGCTCGGAACCCACTATGAATTCCATCTGTTGCCCGGATTTCGGTGCAATGGCGGCAGTGTGCCGTTTATTTTCCAATGGTTTGTTCCAAGCTGGTCTCCTACAAACGACCTGATTAATATGGCCTACGCATTGCACGACGGATGCTATGCGAGTGGTCTTCTTCACCGCGATGTAAGCGATGACCTCCTGCGTGGCTTGCTTCGAGATGCCGGACTCTCAAGAATCAAGGCGTCTACCGTCTGTTACGCTGTGAACAAATTTGCGGAAAGCCATTACCAGCACGACGAATACGATACGGCTAAGTTTATCAAACTGCACGTGTACAATCCGTAAGGAGCCTATATGATATTGATTCGCGACAGCATCATAAACGACGCAGTGCTGGGATCATTGCTTATCGGCGGTACAAAAATCTGTGATACGCTCGAGAACAAGGACAAGCTAATACCGTGCGGTGCATACAAGCTATCGGTATCAAAGTCACCTAAGTTCGAACGCGACCTCGCCTTGGTATTCAATGACCAAGTTCCAGCAACTCGTGGGGTTCGCATCCACGCCGGAAACAAGGCGTCCGACAGTTCCGCGTGTGTGCTTGTCGGATTCGGTCGGTGCAACGACACCATCTTGAATTCCCGGAGTGCGGAAACTGCCGTTACCGAGCTCTCAAAGAACGACCCCAGACTAATAATCACCACAAACGGAATGATATAAAATGATGTAATTTAGGTTCTAGAAGGTCTTATATGAGATTTCTGGAACGCTATTTTCCGATGCTGCCCAAAGACGGCTACTTGCACAACGCGCAGCTCAACAGCTATGAACCAGCTATGGTTCAGCTGAGCCGTATGTGTCTGTGTGCGACAGTCAGCCAGTACGTGTCACACAAGCTCCTACGCATCAAGCAGCTGATAGCGGCGTACGGCGAGGAAGGGACGGCAGACTATATTCTGTCGCACTACGCCTATGCAATGGAGCACTTTATGAAATACAAGGTTATAGGACGAGACTATAACCGTAAGTACTCGTTTTTTCAGAACGTTCTGAGCTCCGTACGCTCAGTGCATAACTATGTGGATTCAAGGTACAAGCGCAGATACGGATGCGGACTCTTTTCATTGAGCGAGATGGTGGGAAACGGCGATTCGCAAACCGAACGTATAAATATACTTACTTCGAAGGACAAGCCCAAGACGCTGAGCTACGGAAGCCATCGGAAGTCGGACGACGAACTGATGACCGTGCTCGAAGACCAGGAGGAATTAGAATGCGGATTTTACAGTTGATGGCGATGGGATTTATGATGGTGGTCGGAATACGCTGGGCAATCCGGGAAGGTTCGAAACCACCGGAGGAAGAAGACCGCCAGCTAATTCTGGGGTACATGGAAGACGGGAGCCCGATTCTGAGCGACGACGATTGTGACGTCGATAAGACCATGGAGCTATGGCGGGACCTGCATAGGAAGGCAAGGAACTGTTGATAAGCTGTTGATATCTTTTTCTTCTCCACCTTATAAACTGAAATATAGCCTTGCCGTATCGGCAAGAATGTACTATATTTAATTGCAGAAACGGAATGGTGGTTCCACGCAGTGCTTTTATATCTGTCAGAGTATGAGCCAGACTGTCCAAGGACACCACCATGTTCGACCGGCAGTCTGGCTTTCCGTTTCTATGGACTGCCTTGATATAAATATGATGATTTCATACTCGACAGAAGACCAGTTCTGCTCCGGAATGACCTGGCAGGAATGGCACAGAAACGGTGGGGTAGGCAGATGCCCACACCACGCCAAGACACTCCGCAACTTCAACCGGGCCGAAGCCTACGACATCGCAAAGCGCAAGAACCTCCACGCGTTCAAGTGCGGGCTCAGTGGCAAGTGGCACCTTTCCTCCGGCGGATTCAACGAAAAAGACTTCGAGGTGTGCGATGGCTAGCGGAAACTTCAACGACATCCTCATGCTCATGTCCACCCTTTTTGACGAATCCGAGGCGGTGGACATCGACAAGCTCTCCGGAATGCTCAAGCGGTTCGCCACGAAGGCATCCAAGAAACTTGAAGCGACCCTCAACAAGACAGACGAGAACCTTCTTCCGTCAAGCGGAAAGGAAGCTTGCGAAAAGCTTTCCGAAGTGATGATGACGGCATTCGGTACAAGGGTGGAATCGTCCGACTTCGGCCCTCTCACGAATGCAAGGCTCAAGAGCCTCCAGACGGACATGAAGGCCATGTCCGAATGGCAGTCCGGACTCGTAGGATGGATTGAGAGCCAGCTTCCTCCGCACGTCGACAGCCTCCCTACACACATCGTGAACTGGCTTTCCGAGAACTTCATGTTCACGAAGTCCAACGACAACCGCAACATCTGCTACTTCCGCAACAAGGATCTTCCTGGCAAATGCTGGCAGGAAGTCGGCTACATTTCGCAGAACGGCACCGCACACGTGTTCAGCTGCCTCCACGGTGAAATCCGTGCGGAGTTCGTACGGAAGCTCATCCAGTATGGGGAAGCCGACTACTGCGACGTCTATACGGAAGACAGCGTCGAAACCAACAAGGCAAAGTACAAGCTGTGGATTCCTATCGTAAACAGGTACGTGGAGTCCTGTGAACAGGGCGAGGCACAGAAGTTCGCATTCGATTACCTCAACGGCATCATCGAGACCATGAAGCGTAAAGCCAACGGCGAGCTCGTAACGAGCGAACTCCAGAACGGGATGCAGAACATCGACGCGAAACTCGAAGAGCTTGACGCCTTCGGACAGCGGATGGAGCCGTTCTGGAAAGACCATATCCACCTTCCATCGCTCACCAACGACCCTAACGAAGATGCCCTTCACTACTACGACCTTACGGACATTTCGGAAGGCTACACCCCGGTATTCGATATGCTCCTTTCCGGCGTTGTGGAATGCTGTCGCGGTACGCTGATGGCGATGGTCTGGGCCACGTTCTACGCAAAGAGCCACATGCAGAAGTACGTGTGGATGCACGGTGAAGGTGGTGACGGCAAGAGCGTGTTCGTCCGTACGATGATGGAAATTCTCGGCTCCGACATCGCCTCGGCACTCACCGCAGAGACCATCAAGAGCGAGTTCGGTCTCGAAAATGTGGTGGGTCGCCGCATGCTCCTTATCCCCGACCTCAAGGCTGGCGTTTCCGTAAAGAAGGCGTTCATCCACAACGTCACAGGCGGTGACCCCGTGAGCGTGAACAGAAAGAACAAGCCGGTCATTACGACGGTGCTCGACCCGATTCTCTGGATTACCGCCAACAATGCACCGGACGTTGACTTCACGATGGCGAACGAGGCCAGAAGGCTCGTGTACATCAAGTTCCAGCAGCCTCCGATGGAAGTGCTCAAGAAGATCTGCAAGCTGGACGAAGACGGAAACCCGGTCAAGGACGAAGACGGGCATTACGTGAAAAGCTTCGACATGGCTGCGGGTCTCAAGGCCGAATGGAAGCACGTGCTCTGGAAGTGCAAGCAAGCTTATGATAAGCTTAACTTCAACGATACGGAGCTTTCAATCTCCGGGGAAGAACAAGCGCTCCGTAAGGCGAACTGCGTCGACGACCAGGCTAATCTCTGGGATCGTATCATCGACAAGGTGTGCGTAAAGACAGACAGCTACGAAGACCGTATCGAAAGGTCGGACTTCTTCAAGAAGTTCAAGTTCCAGCTCCAGATTGAGGAAAAGGGGAGACCTTTGAACCAGTTTGACAAGCAGGAGATCACCCGTCACCTTACGGCACGAGGTTTTGTCGCGAAGACTAACGGCGGAGTGCCTAACTTCAGGTACATGAAGCTGAAGTGACCCATTAGGGCGGAGTGGCGAAAGTGAGGAACTTTTAGCTATTCCGCCCTCTCTATATATTCTTTCTTATATAAAACAATTATGGTTACTGTTTTTTTATACCAAGGTAAGAAAAGTTCCTCACTTTCATCACTTTAATCACTTTTTGGCGTTTTTAGCTCAAAATCGCCAATTTTTAGGTGAGAAACTAGGTGAAAAACCCCACAGGTTTTACACTTTTTGTATCCGAAAATTTACACAAACCACCCTTGAAAACTCGAAAATCATTTTTTATCTTTCTGCACGAAGAAAGATAACCCCGACGGGTACAGACCCAGGAGGAATTTATGGTACTGATTGACTTCGAATACCGCAGACCGGCGGACAAGGACATGGGTCTTGTATGCTGCTGCCTACAGGTGGACAACGGCCCTATCGAGCGTTACTGGCTCGACGATGGCTCCGAGAACGAACGGCTGACCGAACGCATCATAACGCTGGCAGACCACATATTCGTCGGCTTCGCAATCCAGATGGCTGAGTGCCGATGCTTCTACGCACTCGGACTAGACCCGCGCCAGTTCAAATGGCGTGACCTCTATTCGGAATATAAATGGCTTTCGAACGCCGACGACCGGTGGTCTTACGGCAAGTTCACGTATACGCTGAAGAACAAGGTCGAATGCGTATACAGGTTCAAGCCTACGCTCCGCAAGCAGAAGCGCATGTCCGCCGAAGAAGAGGAAGCCGTAAAGAAGCTCCAGAAGGAGGAAGCTGAAGCCGAGTCCGCTGCACGCGGGGTCAAGTGCGTCGTCGAGAAGTGCGACCAGACCTTGCTTTCCATCGAATACCATTACGGACTACTTACCGAAGAGGATGTCGAGGCGGACTACAAGGTGAAGTCTTCCACCAGAAAGCTTATCCTTTCCGGATTCCGCCTCGACATGCACAAGAAGACAATCCTTGACTACTGTGCCTCGGATATCCACCTTCTCGGTGAGTTGGCTGACGCAATCCGGGTGGACATGACCCTGGTGTCGAAGGAACCGCACCTTGTCGTGGTCAAGGGCGAGGTAAAGGAACTCGCACCGGAGTCGCTCATGTCCGTAGAGGACATCGCACTCGGGATGGGACACTGGTGCGCCCAGAACGCGACCTATGCGATGCGTGGAATCCCCTTGGACAAGGACAAGCTCGACGCGGTAATTAAGTATGCCGCACAGATCAAGACCGAACTGCAGCTGGGATGGAACTCCGACCATCCGGAATTTCCGCTGTACCGTGTCGGGTCTAGTCGAAAACAGCTCGCCGACTTCAAGCTTCTCCGTACGCAGTCACCCTACAAGAAGATGGAAATCACGTTCGACAGCGACCTGTTCGCAGATATGGCGAGGTCGCTGGAGGAAATCGGCCAGTTCAAGTGGAAGCGGACTAAGGCAGGGGATTATTCCGGCGACTCCGAGTACCTCAAGGAAATTTCAGGCAAGGGCGAGCAGGATATTGTTTACTGTTTCCGCAAGCACAAGGACGCCCTTACATCCATCAAGTCCATGACTCCGGATTCCAGTGGCGTAATCAAGATGCTCACGTTTATCGGGTCTGACGGCAGACAGCGTCCGAACTACAACCCCTACGGCACCAAGACCGGCCGTAATGCCGCCTCATCCACCAGCTTCCTCTTCCTGGGGCCGAAGTGGATGCGTGTCATGGTGCTGCCCAAGGACGGAATATGCGACCTTGACGCCCACTCTCAGGAGGTCGCCATAGCGGCGGCGGAGTACGACGACGACAACAAGCGTGACGTCTACCGCTCACCCGACGTATACATGGCGTATTCCCAGAAGGCCGGAGCCTATCCCAAGGACAAGCCTATCCTTACCGAAGACCAGCGTGAAAGCGAGAAGTGGTTCAAGGAGGAGCACTGGGACTTGGTACGCAAAATATACAAGGGGGGCTTCCTGGGAATGCAGTTCGGGATGGGAGGAGACAAATTGAGGCAGAGGGTTCTCCTTTCGCTTCCCAAAAACCAGCGTGACACTATCGACGAAGACTGGGGAGACCGCTTCGTGGATGAGTATCATCAGACATTCAACCGTGAATATGCAACTGTTACCTTGCTCAAGGAACTGTACGCCGACAGACACGAAGGACTGATGCTTGCCGACGGATGGCGGCTGGGTCCCGATGAAGACAACATCCTCACAGTTGGGAACTACCCGGTGCAAGGGACTGGTGCGGTTATCCTCCGCCGATGCTGCCAGCTCTGCGACGAAGCCGGTATCAGGATTTACGCAACGCTGCACGACGCCATATCCATTATAGTGGACAGCAAGAGGGAAGAAGAGCAGATCCGTACGGCAAGGGAGTGCTTCCGCAAGGCGGCAGTCGATGTGCTGGGAGAAGACCTGATGGTAATCGGAAACCCGGAAATCGTACACCGTGGCGAGCCGTGGCTCCACGATTCGAACGCCAAGGATGCGTGGGACCGCATGGCAAGCAAGCATTTTCCAGAATTTTTCATCAAGTAGTTGCATTTCTGATTGAAATGTACTATATTATAAGTATCAGTAATGGTACTGACCGCCGTTGAACTGGCCGACGGCAATTACTTACACAGCCAGACCCTCAATAGAGAGGGAAGGAGCTCATCATGAGCGCATTTGATAAGATGGTGGCCGCAGCGTCCAATAAAGCTGCACTTTATTCCTCCAACGGTACCGGCAAGAAGATTGCTGGCGAAGGTACTTTCTACACGGCACTCGTTAACGCCGAAGTAGCCGACAACCGTGCCGGTACGAGCAAGCGTGTCGCACTTACATACAAGGTGCTAGACGTCATCGAAGGCGATCCGACCGACCTTGGTCGCGAACTTACGGAGTACATCTCTGCGACCTCCAACGAAGACATTATCAACCGCAAGTGCGGCATCCTTTACAACGAGGCTATCCGCGCTGGCATCAAGGCTGAGAAGCTCCGTGACGAAGACGACGAAGCGATTTTCGACGTACTCACTACCGTCGTATCTGCGACGAAGAAGTTCATCGACAAGGAAGCCAACGCCGAAAAGGTAAAGGCAATCGTGAAGCGTGTCAAGACCGACAAGCTCGCAGAGAACGGGAAGCCGTATTACAACAACTACTTCCAGGACGACAAGCTCGACGACTACGAAGAGCAGCACGAAGATGAAGTGAAGCCCGCTGGCGAAAAGAAGGCTTCCGCTTCCGAAGCTGCACCGCAGTCTCCGTTCAAGCTCAAGGAAGAAGACTAGTCAGTATACCGACTACGGATGGCGGCCGGTAGGTGCCGGTCGCCTTTTCTTTTTAGACCTATGGAGGTTTAATGCTTAAAATCGACAACATTACAGAAAGCGGAGAGCCGGTAGGCGAGGGGACGCCGTTCCATCTTGGCGGCTACGTCCTTGAGTATTCTGGCGCGTGGTATCCGTTTGACGCAAAGGGGTTGCTTAATCCGCTGGACCCGGTAAACCTTATCCTCTGCTGGCCTCTTCCGGATGAGGAAGGCGAAGCAGACGAAAACTTCGAGTCCGTACTCAACACCATGCTCGAAGTTACACGCTTCCGCAAGTGCGGATTCTCGGTAGTCACGAAGTACAAGTCTGGGGCAGCAAGGACGATAAAGCTTGCCGACGGCTCGGATACCGTAATCATCCTTGGGGATCATGCAAAGGAGCACAAGCTTCTGCTCCCGATACTGTCCACGCAGCTTTCCGAATCGTACGACCAGTCCACGATAGGTCTGTGGCAGTCGCTCGGGTTCAAGACACCGCCCCATTACGGCATCTTCAAGAACGAGAAGACGTACAGCCTTGACGGATGGCAGGGTGCATCGCTCCTTAGCGGAAAGAAGACCATCACATATTACAACATCATCGGTGGCGGGAAGAAGGTCGTCGTGAAGAAGACCCACGATGACGCCGAAGTGCAGGAAGTCAGTGATAGTGATAACCGGGACTGGGATTTCGGTTATATCGACCATGTCGCTTACCATGTGAGCGTCACTCCTATCAGCGAAACAACTGCTCTGAAGACATCCCCGTTCCACGGCACCACTCCGCAGTTCAAGTGGGAGGATAGACAATGACCTACGATGCAGTGACTATTTACACGTTTGCGATGTTCAGCTTGCTCAGCGGTTCTGTCGTATGTACGAAGCCGACAGAGCTCGAAGAGATTGAAGTACGTTATAACGACCTCATCAGGATTCTTGGCAAGAAGGAGCCGGTCGAGCTTGTCGTACCGGAAGAGTCCTACCAGCCCAACTATCCGGAAAGCAAGTGGCCGTGGGCGACGAACTACGACGGATATCTGCAAGAGCTTCACCGGCTCGTGGACACGTTGCCGGAGGTCAAGGTTGCCGATTTGCAAGTGTTCACGATGACAGAGATACTTGCAAATGAGGAAATCGAGACCAAGTACAGGCTGTCAAAGGTACGACCGACTCTCTTGTCGACGTGCCTGTTGCCATTCTGACGGCGATTTGCTATAATTGATCTGGACGCAGTTTCGCGACTGTGCTCCAGTGGGCGTCAGGCTCTTAAATGTTGCTTGAATGCTCTGCTTGGCGTCCACTGGAGCTTAGTCGGCTCCGCCAGCCACAGCGTGTTGTAGCTCTGTGGATTGGCTCCTTGGCACATGCTCTATGGGGTTTTGCCCCCGAGGCTGAGTATGTGTTATGGTTTCAGCCTCGGGGGCAATCCCAAGGGGAAACCGTATATGACAAAGCTGCAAGAATATCAATATCTGAGCGACCTCTGCCTACAGGCGTCGCTCTGGCGTGTAGACAAGGACGAGGGCCGTACTGCGATCGAGCTCGAAGTTTTAGACCGTATGAACAAGTTACGCGAAGAGCTGGATAGCGACAGTGAGAAGAAGGCACAGGTCGCCATCGAGCAGCGTGAGAAGGACTTGAGCTACAAGCACAAGTGGGCGGAAGACAAGTGCCGTGTCGACGGTAAATGGTACAAGAAGTCCGACTGCATTCAAGTTCCCAGAAAAGACGGAAACGGCTGGAAGTGGGCATTGAAGGAAGCTCCCGGAAAGTTCGACACTGACGAGAACCCGGATGAGAAGAAGTGCATTAGCTACTAATTTGGGGTCGATATGAGCAAGTACAAGAAGGGGACACCCCAATACGAAAAACAGCTCGCGGCAGACCGTGAGCGAAAGGCACGGAAGCGAGCCGAACAGAAGGCTGCTTCCGCTCTTGACTTGCAGACTCCTCCAGAGCAGATTGAAAAGGCTCCGGAATCTGCGATGCAATGTGACCTCCGTAAAGTGGAGGACACATCTGAATCACGAATCCTAGACCACGAAGACTTCGTTCGAATGTCGAGACGCCACGCTTAGGCGTCTTTTTTCGTCCAATAGGACGTGTATTGAAATATTATGGATATAGAATTAACCGATAACGAGTATGACGCAATCACCGCCGAGGTCTTCGACGAAGTCCGTAGGATATACGACTTCGACTACCGAAAGTCTGTAGGCATGGGTGAAATGCCGTTGCCGTGGTGTCTTTGCACCACGTGTGGCAAGAAGCACCAGTGCGTATGCAGTATCTTAAATATGTCTGCCGAATGCGCCCAGTGTCGGTTCAAGAGGCGTGTTGCCGAGCGTGAAGAAGAGCTGAAGGCGGCAAAGCTGGCGTACCGTGCGGAGCAGCTAAAGGACTTCGCAGAGCTGTAACTACTAATTCCGGGTATGAAACGACTTGGAAAAGAAAAAGCGGAACAGTTGAACAAGGAGCATCCTGGAATGACCCTGTCTTCCTGGCTTGAGCTCAATTACAACCATGTCACGCTTGAACAGAATATCGTGCAAGATGGTAGGCGTCTTGTATGCAAGCCGTTCTGCGTTGAGCTTACGATGGCTCTTCTGTCTACGGATAACGTAGCGGACTGGGCCAAGGTGGCACTCCATTTTGCCCCTGCTGGGACGATTATCGATAAAGTGCCTATCGATTACTACGAGCAGAAGGTGTTGCTCGTCCGTCAGTTACTGACAAAACAGCTTGTCCTCAATCCAGACAACAAGATGGCTCAACGTTTCCTAAGTATCCTCGAAAGAAGGGATTCGGATCGGTGGGCTCAGAAGAAGAACGCCTTGAGCTTGAAGGCGACAGCTACCGAACCGGGCAAGGACGGTAGCAATGGCGAACAAAAGAAAACGGTCGAATTCAGCTTCGAAATCGTCCACTAAGAAGAAGGACGGTCTTTCGCCTTGGCAAGCCGACTTCATCGGCCTCAAGGAATTTCCAGACGGTCATGTCGAACCAAACGAGAACTTCGATGCGGATATCCGTATCGCGTGTACCGGCGTGTCTGCTGGTAAGTCACGTGCGCTGGCTTGGTGGATCATCATGCAGATGGTTCGACTAAACCGTTGCCGTTGCATCGCTATCGCACAGACCCACAAGGCACTCAAGCGAGTACTGATAAGAGAATTGCAAGTTGTCTGTAGTCAGCTCCACTTAGATTATCTGTACAACAAGACCGAACAAGAGTTCTCTCTTGCGAACGGTTCTATGTTGTTCGGGTATAGTGGCGAAAATCCGGAAGCCATGCTTGGTCTGTCAGAAATTGACATCTTGGCCGTGGATGAAGCGGCCTACATTCCGGAGGAGGCGTACCAGTACGCAAGTGACCGTATGCGTGGTGGTCTGTACAAGCCGATGTCACGAATGATCAGTTCACCGCAGTCGATGGCTGCGGAAAACTGGTTCTCGGATTTGTGCAAGAAGCATTCCGACTGCGTAGTGCATGCGACCGCTTTCGACAACAGCTTCACTTCGGACAAGTTCAAGCAGGGCTTGAAAGACCGTTACGGTGAGGGCAGTAATATCTACCGCCAGCAAGTGCTCGGGGAAATCTTTGACTTCGATATTGCAAGCCAGATTGTCATGCGTGCTGACTTCATCGCTGCCAAGCTTATCTGTACAGATAAACGGTACTGGCTCGGTGCGGACTTCGCTGGCTTGGGCGTTGACTCGAACATGGTCGCGGTTATTGATTCGACTGGTGTTGTGGATTGGTATGGAAAACCAGATTTGAATACTCAGGCAAAGACCCAGCAGATCGTCGACGCTTACCACAACTACAATATCGTATGCTCATGCGGTGACGGAACAGCCGGATATGGCCAGGGTCCGATGGACTTGCTGGCGACTAAACAGATAAACATGACGTCTGTGAACTTCGCCCAGAAGGCTTACAAGGAAGACTGGTACCCGAACGCCAGAACAGAGATGTATCTGGAAGCGGCAAAGGAGATAAAGGCTGGCTTCTGGGTTCCGGACGAGGCGAGACAGGAGTTCCTTGCCATGCAAGTGACAATAGACAACCGTGGTCGCCAGAGCCTTCTTCCGAAAGACTTGGCTAAGAAGCAGCTGGGCGGAAGGTCTCCGGACTTGGCTGACGCCATCGCTCTTGCCATCTATGCGAAGAACCACGGCGACAATCTGTCCGAAAAGAAGGATTATACCGCAGAAGAGGCGTCCGAAGCACTCGACCGCATGCTGGCGGCTTGTGCCTACTAGCTGAAGGCTCTACTTATTCCCGATAAAAGTTCTAGAACAGTTTATCGGAGATTCGCCTAAATGCTTATTCGAGACTTAATTAAGGAAGCCACGGTTCGTGCAGGGTTTCCACGCAGACAGCCTGTTCAAGGCGAAATCCAGGAGACTGCCTTGAAGTTCCTTCAGGGCATCGTTTCGCGCTACAATAACGACAATTACCTTGCGTTCACTCAAGTCCAGGTAGACCTTCCGCGTTACCGCAAGATCCACATCTACGACGAAGACGATACTCTAGCCGGTGAGTTTAACCGGTATTTCAAGACCACGACCGAGCTTCTCAGTGCGGAGAACTATCCGACCGAAGAGGACTACACGTACGGAGTCTGGGCGAATGCCGAAGACAATCCTGGCTGTATCTATGACGTGCAACGTGTGGCGGAGAACACTTACCGCTTCATAGTGAAGCCGAACATTGACCCGTTCGATCCACGTTACCAGCAGATGTGCAACTACGCCACTTGCTACCACATCCATCTCAAGGACGTGGCTAAGCTTAATACCTTCATGATCAAGTACCCGTCGGAGAACTGTCTCAAGATGGACTTCAAGCCTCGCGACGAGTTTGACCAGTACGTGCAGAACTGCCCCATCTGGACTTACACTCCGCGTGGTGAAGGCGAATGGATTATCGAGACCAAGAAGTTCGTCGTGGATTCCGCTCAGAGCTTCCGTCTTTCGTACAACCGTTCCATCCACGTTGACATCGACACCGACTTGAGAGTTCCGGATGCATATCTTGAGTTGCTTATCGTGTCGCTCACCGTGAAGCTCGCAGAGAAATATCCGCGTCTTGACGACAGCCATATCGCCCGCCTTCAGGCTGACCTGAAGGAAATGATTACGAACGTCGCCACGCCGAAGGCAGAAGGCAAGATGATTCTGCGCGACGTGGACTACCGCTCTAACAAGTTCACGCAGTACGACATCCTTACCGGTCGTTGCCTGTTCCGTTAAGGAGGTGTCATGGCTAACCGTTGCTTACTTGTACAGAACATAGCCGGTTCGCTCAGCCGTTCGAACATCGTCAAGGTGGGCTTGGGCGACAGCCTGAACATGTATCCGGAAGTCCAGAACCCGACGGAGCATTCGACCCAGCTGATGATGCGCTCGGTGTCCGGCGAGAGGAAGTTCGTGGAACGCGAGTTCGACGGTGTCTGCCGTGGCATGTACCGCGTTTCTCGTGGCATCGACGGCAGACCGGCCCTTTACGTTGTCTACGGACAGAAGTTGTACTTAATCGGCAGTAACGGCAGTGCTACCGAGATTGCCGACATCTACACAAGTGCTACCGAAGTACGCATGGTGGAGACAGGAGGTTACAATAGTGCTCATCCGCATCTGGTTCTTGTCGACGGCACCAACTGTTATGCAGTTGATGTTACTTTGCCCATAGCCAGCCAGCGTACCGACTTCCGAATGATCGAGTTGCCGGAACGCGTGAATGACTCTACGACAAAGATTCAGCCGACCCACATAGCTTATCTGTACGGTTACCTTGTCATTAATGACAAAGGAAGCGATGCCTTTTATACGTCGATTCAGTACCCAGGAGAAACGCTGACCGCCGACAACCAGCCCGACTGGGACTGGTTCCGTCTCGGTACCACGAACAACAAGGGTTTCATCACGTTCAGCGAATGGAGCCCGGACAATACGCTCGCACTTTGTTCTAACTCAAGCAAGCTGTATACTTTTGGCGAGAGGTCTTGGCAGTGTTTTTCGTACAACAACGACAAGAACATGCCGTTCACTTGTCCTGACAACTGTGCCGGTAACATCGGCATCAAGGCTGTGAACTCGCTTGCAATGCTTGGGGCTACTACCATCTGGTTCGGTTCTTCCGATGTAGGGGAAAACGCGGTATTTATGTTGTCCGGGACTAACTTGACTAGGGTTTCGACAAGCGATATCGAGCGCGAGCTCATGCTGATGAAGAATCCGGAGAACGCCTACGCGTCCATTTGGCAGGAACACCGCCATGTCTTCTATTCGCTGACGTTCGAGGACTCCCAGTTGACTTACGTCTACGACGTGACCGAAAACGCGTGGCACCGCCGTTCAAGCTTCAATGTCAAGAACGAACAGACGTTCTGGCGTTACAGCCACGCGACTCACGCGTACAACGTGACGATGGTTGCAGCAGACCACTGTCTGTGCTGCATGGACGAGAACGTCTTCGAGGAACATGACGGTCGCCCCATTCTCAAGATGCGCCGTGGCGGTGTGCTCACTTCGAACGACCAGCCGTTCTTCATCGACTGTGCCGAGATCATCGTGAACAACGGCCAGCAACAGACAAAGTTCTTCAACTTGAAGGACAACGAGCCGATTGAGCAGCCAGACCAGCCGGACTTGAATCCAAGAGTCGAGCTCCGCTATTCATGGGACGGCGGGAACTTCTGCGACCCGTTCGAGATATTCCTTGGCAAGGTCGGCGAATACCAGTGGAACTCCACCGTGTACGAGCTCGGTCGGGGACGCTACTTTACACTTGAAATTTCAACCACCGAGAAGATTCCGTTCTGCATCCAGAACCTGAAGATTTCCTGGTGCCAAAGTGCGGAGTTCTAGTATGGAGCTTGTAAGATTCAGCCCTGAAAACCAGAATACCGAAGCACTGAAGGGGAAATACGGAGTGGTCGGTGAGACGTGGGGCAAGGTCACGGTCGTAAAGAACGTGGTCTTTGTAGTTGCGTACAAGGGAGCGAAGGTGGACAACTTCATGCTCCCGGAAGTGTATGACGGATTTTTGCAGTGTTCCGACGGAAGCTGCGTACAGATTAACAATTCAACCTTGACGCTGAACCTTGCTGAGGGCATTACCGCCCACGGAATCCTTCAGCTGAAGACAGACAACTAGGAGAACAGAATATGCCATTTCCAGTAGCAGCCGCCGCGATTATGGCTGGAGCGAGCTTGCTCGGCAACCAGCTGAATTCTGCGGCACAACAGGAAGCAAAGGAAGAGGGTCGTGCCTACCTTCGCGGAGCGCAGTCACAGGCCAACTCGGCTTACAGCAACATAATCAACGGCATCGGCTCGTACTACGACAAGCGAGGCTCACTCGGCAATGCGTCTGATGCGGAGACGTACAGACAGCTTATCGCTGGGTACAGCCCCGACGAATACGCATACATGCCGGGTAAGTTCAACGCGGAAGACTACGGCGTGGGTAGCCGTCAGGACTACGTCAATCCGTACTACCAGCAGATCATTGACGATACCGCTGCACAGGTACAGCACAGTGCGGCTGGTGCGGGAATCGGTCGTGGAAGTGGTGCGGCTCAGGCTATCGCCACCGAAGTCGCCCAGAAGAACAACGACCTTTGGAAGGAAGCGAACCAAGAATACAAGGACGAGCGCGACTTTGCGTACAACCAGTATTCCGACTACATCAAGAACATGCAGAACGCTCTTGCTCAACGTCAGAACGCGATGAACACAAAGCTTACGTTGCAGGGCAATCTGGCTAACGACTACTACAGCGTCATGGATGCACAGCAGTCAGACAAGCTCAAGGCGTTGCAAGACCAGATAGCTACTAATTCCACGTACTCGACAGCTATGGCCGGGTTGTACTAAGGAGAGCTTAACATGGGAATTTATTCAAGAGACAATCTCGCTTCTGGGCTACAGAACGCCCTCGACGCCGCTCTCCGCAGACGCGACGAATACGTGAAGCAGGACGCCGCTCGACGCGACGCCAACGTTGAGGCCATCAACAAGCTGGTAAAGTCCATCGGTTATTCCGGTGAAGACGACCTTGACGAAAGGAAGAAGGAGCTACTTGCCGAGAAGGCGGAACTCCAGAAGGCTCAGGAAGAGGAATCGCTGAAGCGCAGTGCAGAGGCGTTGCTCCGCCGCCCGGCTGCACAGCCGATGGCCATTCCGGTCAAGTCCGGATTCCTTCCTTCAGAAGTAGCAAGCAACGTGATAGCTGGAGAAAAGCCAGTGCCGGACTACTACGGCGTCATGACCAATCCGGTCTGGAACTACGAGCCTGAACAGAAGCGTTCGCTACGCCACTACGGTTTTGGCGACTACATGGGGGTTTACTAATGTCTAGGACGATTGAAGAAATTGACGCAGAACTTGCGGAAGTCGACCGCCAGATTGCCATGCGTAACGCGCTCGGCTACAAGATGGCCAGAACACGGGCAATCCTTGACCACGACACTTCTGGTCTCGACCGAGTATACGCCGCCCTCAACGCGGCGGAGCAGAACCGCATTGCACGCGAGGCGCAACAGGCGTTCGCCACCAAGCAGATGGAAGCGCAACAGGCGTTCGCCACCAAGCAGATGGAAGCGCAACAGGCGTTCCAGACTTCCGAGCGCGAAGCTACGCAGAAGTTCCAGGGAGAGCAGAACGACCTCAACCGTGCACTCCAGAAAAAGCAGAAGCAGGAAAACCTGGTCATCGAGCAAGCTAAGTTGCTCAAGGCACTCCAGGACCGCTATGCCGAATGGGAAGACGTGCAGGGACAGGTGGGAATCAGTGACGCAAAGAAGACATCCGCACGTACCGCTGTCGAACTTGCACGCAAGCAAGCTCTTGAACTCGGTGTTCCTGAAAAGGACATTGAGGCTTGGAAGATTCCTACTCCTGCTGGTAATGCAGAACCAGCTGGTAATGCAGCACCACAATCGGAAGACCTGTCCAAGCAGTGGACGGTTGCCTATAACAACGCCAAGAATGACATCCCGAAACTCAAGACAGCTAAGGAAGTCGATTCTTACATGAAGGGCTTGACCGACAAGTTCGGCAACGACGCGTCCATCACCAAGGAATTGAACGAGCTAGTGAAGCTTGCAGAAAGCGTCAAAAAGGATCGCAAGGAGAAGGCGGAAGTTGCAGCCCGTGTGAAGGGGATGAAAACGGCTGCCAAGAAACAGCGCGACGCTGGCATGAAAGCCCTGGCACGTGAAGTTTACGGCATGCTCCAGAACAAGCAGCCGATATACATTCCGGGCTACGACAAATACCCGGTCACTGCGGAAGAGACACTAGTTGACGGCAACGACGCAATCATAAGGAAATACGGCAAGACGCCGATAGACACGTTGTTCTTCAAGTAAGGCGGCATTATGGACATCAGAACAGAAATCGAGAAGCGTGCAGCAAAGATAGTCCATGATGAGGACCGCCGTTTTTCCCGTGAAGGGAAGGGAAGGGGTTTCCTCGACCTCCGTGCCGGGGAAAAGGACGAGGCACGTCGCGACCGGAATATCGAGAAGCTTGCTGACTGGCTGGAGAAATCCCTCAAGGGCAAGAGCCCGGAACTTCTTGACAATATCAAGGACGAGGATATCCGCAAGGCTTACGTGGAAAAGACCGACCCGCTCGACGCCGGCAAGAAACTGGAGTTCTCGGCCTTCAAGGACATTATCGAGCCGCCGGAAGGCAAGCGTTCCTGGTACGACATGGACACGGAACAGCTCCGTTACGCCATGAAAGACCGTGGCTACAAGCCGGAAGAAATGCCGGAATTTTTGGAAAAGGTTAGCGAACACCAGCAGAACTACGACATCGGAAAGGCGGTCGACGAAGACCTTTCCGGCGTGGGCGGTGCACTGAAGACCATCGCATTCCCGGTTGCCTCGCGTGAAGCTGTCCGCCAGGCTTACGACAAGGGCTCGGCACCAAACTACGCGGCACTGCGCGGAGCCGGATTTCTCGACGCGGCGGCACTTGGAGGAATGCTGGCGGCACCGGGCATGAAGGCGTTCAGCGGTGCGGATGAACTTGCGAACATCGTAAAGCTTGGAGCTACAGACTTCGGTCTTGAAGGTACGAGGCAGTTCTACGACATGCTTCGTAACGGCGGCCCTACAGAAGAAAACCTGAAGGCTCCGGTGTATGCCGGTGTAGCCGCCGCGACTGTTCCCGCTCTGTCCAGTTTCATTGGAAGCTACCTTGCCAAGGGCGGTTCCGAGGCCGCGAAGCCGTTCGCTGAGGGCTTCCGTCGTGGAACGCGTGGCGGAATGGACCCGGTTACTGTCGAGGCCGAGAACATCAAGCAGCAATTGATTCGGGCTAAGGAAGCTTCCAAGAAGGGGTACGAGACTGCAACGGATTATGTCAAGAACCGGGCGGAGCTTAGGGGTTTTGACCCCACTAACGACGGCTATACGGACAGCTGGGCCGGTTTCGACAAAGTGGACGCCGGTGCAGAGTGGGCAAAGGGACAGAAGATCCTGATGGACCTCGGCTATCCATCAAGGGAATCCATGCTCATAGAAAAGTCCATGAAGACACAGAACAACCTGGTCCGCGATGCCGACAAGATAGCTTTCGAGAAGAAGCTTGCATCAATGGAGAGTAATCCTGCGAACAAGTCTCACGGTATTGAAAAGCAGCTTGATGAAGACCCGCGTGAGCAATATCTCGACCCGTCTTATGTGATGGCCAATGCACACCGCTTCAAGTTGCCGAACAAGATAGACGTCGAGTCCTCGCAGGGAATGCCAGGCCGCAAGCCCGGAGAGCCTATCTATGTGGAAGACATCATCGGCTGGCGTCCGGGCACACAGTACGGCTGGCGTCCGCCTGAATACCAGCTTGACTGGTACAACGGAATCACCGGATACGTTCCGGAATACATGGCACCGGCCGTGGAAGTGGACAAGGTCATCGAGGGAATGCGACATCCTCTGGCCGGTGTGGCGAAGCGTTATGGGATGGTTGACGACTTCTCAGCCGAGCAAGCCGAAAAGGTCATAGACCGCTATGCAGGGTCGGCACCGGAAGCGGCAAAGGCGGCACGGATGTCCGGCGAGAACGCTTCCAGATACAATGCCGGTCTAAAGACTGGACGAGTAATTTCTGGCATAGGAGCCCGACTCGAACCGGCTGGAATCAGCATTAAGGACTTGCTCACCAATCCGTTCGGCTACGTCAAGTCCAAGCGCCAGTATGCGGAAGAAAAGAACCGCGAGAAGATCAAGGACGAACAGCTGAAAAAGGCAATAGAAGAAGCCCTTAAAGGGGGAAAGTAAAATGTTTCGTAACTGGGACAATCACGACAGATACTACGACGTGAACGGCAATCCGCTTCAAGGTTGCCTTGAGTTCTACGTCAGGGGTACGAGCACGAAGGCTACCGTCTATGACGGCGACCACGTGCCTCTTGCAAACCCACAGCTGACAGACCAGCTGGGTCGCACAGACCACCAGGTGTTCGTGGACTGCGACGTTACCGCCAAGGTGTACAAGTACACCGGCGACGGTCGCTTTGGCAACATCGTGGAAGATTCCATCGACACGTCCGCATACACGGACAACGACAACGATTCCCCGGTGCAGTACCTCTGGTCTTTGCAGTACACGGTCGACTCCATGATGGACGCCGAGACGGTCGTGAACACCAGCTCGGCCCCGGCTGTCATGACGATGGCTGAGCTCCGTTCGCTCGACGTTGCGGAAGTCCCGAACACCGACGGCGTGAAGGTAATCGCGCTCCACGGCTACTACGAAGCAGGGGACAAGGCGGTTGTCTGGTACGTCTGGCACGGCGACGCTACCGCAGACGATGACAACGGTAGCGTAATCAAGAGCGACCTCTACCAGAGCGGTCGCTGGATTCTCGTACAGCCGGAGCTTGTCTGCGACTCACGCCACTTCGGCGTGTTCCCACAGGATTCGGCTGGAGCGTACGTCGACCACACGACCGGAATTATCCAGCTTGTAAACTACTGCAACGCGAAGGGCCTGAAGCCGTTGTTCAACGGCTCTCCGTCCAAGCCGTACTTTATCTACAACTTCCTCGTGGCTTCCAGCCGTAACCCCATCGTGGTTTCACGTGGAACTTTGTTCGTGGACAAGCAGCACGCCCGCTTCTACGGCGAATGGGAAGGCGACCCGAGATTCACCAACGGCATGACCACCGTGTCAAGTTCTGTCATCAAGGCGAGCTGGAACTTCGAAGACGCGATTACGTACCAGACCGTGTACCTTGACGACACGTGCCAGCTGAACTCGTTCCGAAATGCTGACGTGTATGTGACCGTACCGACTGCCGGGAAGAGCTTCACGCACTGCAACATCATTTCCGACGGTTGCCTTGCGAACAACAGTTTCAGCGACTGCGTGCTCCGTGGGTCTATGTTTACCAACGAGTCGCTTTCTCCGGTAATCGACGAAAACTGCATCATCCATCCGAAGGATTTCCACGACCGCATGGCCTTGTGGTGTACCCTTCGCAGCCAGCAACACGAGCCAGTTATCGACCTCGAAATGGAAACGCTGGACGCATCTTGCGAGATTGCGCTCGACGGCGTATTCTTCAAGGACGCGCTGTTCGACGGATTTACGCATTCCGCCACAGTGTCTGTCGGCTTTGAGGGATGCCGTGGAAGCATCGTGATAAACGCGCTCGGCAACTACGCGATGACGTCGGAAGACTCCGAGCTTAACATCACGTTCAACGGAACCGGCGAAGCCGGTGTCGGATTCCAGCCAGCCCTGAACCTTCACGACGGCACCATCTCGTTTGTCAACAACCTGACCTACTTGCTCGCACTTGGCGGAAGCGGTACGGCACTCACCGGAAATGCAGTGCTCGTGAACGGCGACGTGGCTCTGGACAACGTAAACATCGGCATTCCGATTACGCTGCGCGGAGCACTCGACATGCGTTTCTGCACGATGAACAGCAACATGCTGCATTACACTGTCAACCAGATTGCACAGGTGCGTATCGAGCACAGCATCCTCAATGCCTTCTACTCGTTGACCCCTGCTGTCTCTGGGACTACTGTGCGCGGCGTCTGGACTCACAACTATTCCAGCGTGGATTCGCCTATCCTGATTGACCGTACAAACGTCGACCCGATCGACAGCCATCACGATTACGTCTATTCGAACAACAGTGGCGGATTCATTCCGTACGAGACGAAGCCAGCCGTTCACGAATTCACAATCCACCACGGAACTATGACCGGTTCACTGCAACCACCTACCGTGCCGTATTACCTCACTCAGATGGTGCTCGGCGGTTCGGACTCCGATACTAACGGTCGTCCGTCCGGTTATATATTACCGTGGTACAGCCAGCCTCTGTTCGACACGATCCGCATGTTCCGCATCGGCATGGACAGGTTCCAGATTAAGGCGAAGCTGTTGGCTTGGCCGCAGTTGCTCGAAAATGAGGGGACTACCGGAGAATACCAGTACAACCGCTACCACGACGCGTTGCTCGGTGCCTACTACATCGACGGTTTTACTTGGGGCATCATGCCGTTCTGGGACGACCCGACCGTAACCCCGCCTACGCAACTGTCTACCCCGGCAAACCCGAGATTCTTCAAGGGTAGCCTCAGCTTCTCATTCAACAACATGCCGGACAACTTCTCGGACTACCACGTTTCTATGGAGATCCAGTACGAATGTCTGGACAAGCACGAGTATACTAATTAGGCGGTGAGGAACAATAAAAATGGCAATAGAAAATTCACTTGAAATCATCCAGCAGTGCAACGAATTCCTCACGAAGTCGTCTGCACGCTTCGCTACTACCCTTCTCCGTGCTTCCAAGGACTTGACTCGCTACAGTGGGTCGTTCTGGGACGATGACATGAAGAAGTTCCGTACTGGGCGTAACCGCATCTATCTCAGCTTGAACAACTGGAACGTTCTCTGCAACGCCATTTCCAGTCCGCTATCCAGCTCTCCGTGGCATACGGAGCTGAAGGACAAGACACAGGATTTCAAGCTCGTACAGGAGGCAATCGACCAGCTCGAAGCCAGCAATGACGTGAAGAGCGCACTGGTAGACGCTTTCAGAAAGTGCGTGCTTACTGGCTACGGATTTATCGTCATAAGCACGGACATCGACGAGTTTACCGGCGAGCCGACCGTCGTGCTCGAATCGGTAAAGCAGCTCCAGTCGGTAGCACTAGACCCGAACATCAACACGGTCTCCGGTTCCGACGCAGAAGAAGGCGCGATCATCAACTATATCGGGCTCAAGAAGGCACGCCGTCTCTATGGCGACGACGTGGCTCCCTTCGATTACCCCGCCACTTCGACTGTCATCAATTTCGGACAGATGAACCAGTGGGGTTGCACGACCGACCAGCTCGCCGTCATTTCGTACTACGTAAAGGAGAACGAAGGCGTTCACTTCTACAAGATCGTGGGCGACAAGGTCGTTCAGGATGCCATCCTTCCGATAAAGTTTATTCCGATTATCCGCTTCGCTGGAAATGAAATCTACGAAAAAGACCAGATAAACTATGACGGAATTGTCCAGCAGACTCTCGACCTCGAGCTCGGTGCAAACCAGGCTTATTCGACATTGATCGAGCGTTGCGGTCGTTCAGTCAAGGCTTCCTACCTTTCGCATATTGGCTCATTCGACGGCCTTGAAAAGCAAGTCCAGGCGTGCGACAAGGAAGACGCGATGGCTGTCTTCTGGAAAGGTGAAATCGAGCCGAAGCCGTTGGTCGAGCAATTCCAGACCGGTGACCTCCAAGCCGTGATTCAGACGACCCGTACCTTGATGGAAGATGTGGTTGGCATTCCTCTCACTGGCATCCCGGATAGCTCCCCAGAGAAGACTGCCACTGAAATCATGCGTCAGCAGACTTCCAAGGAATCCAATACAGCCCAGTACTTTAACCACGCATTTACTGCATCCCAGGTCATTTCGAAGATTTTCATCGAGCTCCTGAACGGTGGTCAGGACTTGCAGTTCACTTTGGAAAACGGCCCGAGTGTAATCACGCGCCAAATGAAGGCACGTCAAGAATTGACAGCTTTGGGTGCAATTTGCCCAGAAGAGATGAAGCCGGTTCTCGCTGTCTACTTTGCCAAGACTCTCGAAGACGACATCGGCGAAGAAATGACCAGGAACCTCATCGCAAACTTGCCTCCGAACATCCGCTATATCGCAGAGGAACAACAGGCAGACCCGGTCGCGCTCCACCAGATGGAGCAGATGAAGCAGACGCTCGACATGGCCATGATGCAGCTGGACGAAGTCGGAGCCCAGAACCAGGAACTTCAGAAACAGCTCGACGCCGCACAGCTTTCACTCATGGAAGGCCGTGAGGAACGTATCCTCAAATGGAACATCGAGGAAATGAAGGAACAGAACCGCATGGCACTCGAGACAGCAAAGCTCCAGCAGAGCGGTGCCATTGATGCCGGAAAGCTCCAGCTCGACGCTGCAAAGGTGATTCAGCAAGCCGAGAACGACAATATCAAGGCGATGCGTGAATCCGACCAGATGCTCGCCGACATGCAGGGCAAGGTCGACCAGGCGGAAATGAAGGGCTACGCGGACGGAGTGAACGACGGCGTGGACGCGGTGACCGGAGGCTAACATGATAGCCTTCGACTTCGGAAAGAACGGCTCCAACCTGGTCAACTACGCAAACCGCTTGGCGGCCCGTAGGCAGACTGACGAACAGCGTGAGGCGGTGTTTGCAAGATACCGCCAGCTGTACGCCACTAACCCATACCTTGCAAGAGTGATGGCCGACAGGGAACTGGATTCTATCCCTGAATACTGGGACGACGATGTACAGCCGAGACTCCCGCTCAACCCTACCAGCTCCATGATTATGCGGATAGAGCCAAGGATGGGCGGTGCGTTCATATACTTCCGAAGCAACCCGTCGAAGCCGTACTATTATCCGGCCGGAGGAACGACTGCGGCTACAGCAAAGAAGGTCGAGCAGCTGGTTCTGTCACCGGATGTTGAAAAGCACTTTACGCAGTTCTGGAAATAAGGGTATAACCGATAGTTATGCCCTCTGCTCCTTTTCCTTGCGGATTACATCATTGACGAATCTTGATATCCCGCCTGGCCGTTCTTTAAGGACTGCGGTCACATAGTCGGCCAGGTCTTCATCAAGACGCACGTGGATATATCCCTTCTTCCTTGTCATATTAACCTCCTTCTCCTATTCAAAATCAGAAACTGTTACTGCCGGGGTCGGCTTGTAATCTGGGTGTCTTTTATCAAAATCTTCATTGAAGTCTACAAAGTCGACGTCCATGATAGCGTTGAACAGATCCAGGTCGGTTTCACTAAAGTCGACGGTGCATTCATCGCTGTTGTAGAAATCGACCACTTCGTGCTGTTCTGCGTCGGACATTGCGTTGAAGGCTGCAACTGTGAGGGTGGAGAGTTTTTCGTTAGTCATGGTTTCGTCCTTTGCCCTTCTGGGCGGTTTGATTTGTTTACGATGTAAAGATAGCTTAATTGCATCGGATTGTCAACACATTGTATCACATTTTATGAAAATTTTTCTAAACAGTTCCACGTTACTACTAATTCTACACAAAGCCGCAAATAGGCTGCGGCCTTGAAATATTTAAACCGCCTATTTGGAGATTCACCTATGGTGAGCACTGAACAAGCCTTAGACTATCTGAAGAAGAAACACGAAGTCGAATCTACAGCGTCTGGACAACCTGAAGAGAAGGCTACGCCGGAAACCGAAGATAAACCGGAAACCGAAGGCACCGAGCAGACGACAGTCCAGGAACCTGCGACGGAGAAGAAGGATGAGCCGGTCAAGACGGACGATAAGCCAGCCGAGAAGGAAGACGAAAAGCCTTCCGAACAAGGTAAGGACGAAGTCAAGTCTGACGAGAACGACACGGAAAAGTCTGAACCGAAAAAGGAAGACAAGCCGGTCAAGCGCAAATACACCCACGAAGAACGTGTTGCACACAAGTTTGCGAAACAGAGCGAGAAGCTCCGTGAGCGCGGCGAAACGATCCGCAAGCAACAGGAGACCATCGACAGCCTCAACAAGGAACTCGAAAAGTACAAGGGCCTAAAGCTCGAAGACTTCGAGAACAACATGGAAGCCTACGCCGACTGGAAGGCCAAGGAAGCTTCGATGCAGAACGAGGTTAAGTTCCGCAAGGAGATGATGGAACGCGAACAGCGTGAAGCGGCCGAGCTGGAGACAGCGAGACGCGAAGAGCTTTCGTTCGAAGACGAAGATGAACGCGAGGAATACCGCGAGATGCTACGCATCAACGGCCCGAACTTCTACGACGCGCTTCAGAAGGCGGACGCGGACTACATGCATCCGAACGGCAAGGGTGACATTGCGAAGACTGTGCTAGGCTATCTGTCAACGGTTGACAAGTATCCGGTGGTTCTTAAGCAGCTGATGGACTTGAAGACGGGAGCACTCCGCAGAGTATTCAACGGAAGCAAAGACCCGGAAATCATCAAGAACAACCTTCACCAGCTGACCCAGGAACTTCTTTCCGAGCAGAAGAAGCCATCCGCAGATTCAGTTGCTCAGAAACCGCAGAATCCGCCCAAGCCAATCCCGGTGATCGGAAAGCAGACGACGGCGAATTCGAAACCTAGCGAGCCGGTTCATGACAAGGCGTTTTGGACAAACTACGCAAAGAACCATCGCTGAAACTCTAAATAGAAAGGAATAAGCAATTATGGCTATTACTCCAGTTGTTAATAACAAGGTCGAGCTCATCGCCTTCCGCGCAGCCGAAGCTGCAAACTACCTCCGTATCGGTTCCCGCAAGTACTTCAAGGACCAGCTTGTCGGAAAGCGCAACGGTCAGGAATACCAGTTCGTCGTGCGTGATGCTGGCGTCTTCCAAGAAGGCATGGACTTGACCTCTAACGGCCCGTCCAACCTCGTGGAACGTGCTGTCACCAAGAAACTTGAACTTGGCAACATCCTCATCGCCACTAACCTTCTGAACAAGGTAACGGACATCGACTGGGACGATGACGTCGCAAAGATTCAGGGCCCGAAGCTCATCCACGGCGTCGTTCGCAAGGCCGTCGACGCTGACCTCGGTTTGCAGAACACTGCATTTGTCGGTACTGGTTTCGGCCCGCTCTTCAAGGCCCAGAACTTCCTCAAGACCGTGTCTGACGCTCAGGCTTACGGCTTCATCAACCCGATGATTAACTCCGTGCTTTCCACCAACGGTCAGGCTTTCACTCCGGCTGAAGCATCCGACGTGTTCTCCAAGGCTGGTCTCGTTGGCAAGCTCTCTGACGTGGAATACCGTGCAAACCAGTATATGCCGATGGTGTCCGTCGACTCCGCCACTGACACGGAAATCAAGAAGGTCACCCAGCTCGAATACGTTGCTGGTGCAACCGACAACGCCGATGCAACTCTCCGCCTCTACGGTGTGACCACGGTTGTTCCGAAGGGTTACGTCTTCTGGGCAAAGGGTGTGTACGCAACTGACATCTGCGGCGATAAGACCAGCGCACTCAAGGCTTTCATCGCTGTCGAAGACGGTAAGAAGGCTGGTACGGGTACTGGCGAATCCGGTTCCGCAAGCTACTCCACCATCAAGATTCGTCCGATTCACTTCGCCGGTGAAGGCACGAAGGAAGTCTGCAAGGCTGACGGTACTGCATTTGGTTCTTCTGAATCCGCTGCTCGCACCGCTTTCAACACTGCATTCGCTTCCATCACTGCTGCCGACCTCAACCTCCTCCCGGTAGGCGACTACTTTGGTGGTTTCGTGAGAGTTGACGGTGCCATGGAATTCGAAACTGTTGACCAGCTCGACGCCTCCAACGCCGACACCAAGAAGGAAACGGTTGAAGGCTTGACGGTTATTGAAAACCGTGCAGTCGACGTCATCAAGGGTACCAACGATACCCGCTGGACTGTCGTGTCCATGTCTGGTATTGTTGAACCGCGTGAAGTGGCCTACGTCCTTGTCAAGGATCAGGTCATCAACGAGGTCCACAACAACCCGTAATTTGTCCTAGACAAAATGTTCCTCAATGTGCCTAGTCCTCCGGGGCTAGGCACCTTTTGTTTGTATTACTTTAGTCGGGATTAGAGCATCCGCGCTTGCGGTCGTTCGTGGCGTCCAGATACTCGGTGTAACATTCCTGGAGATGCTCCTGTATCGCCTCGTCCTTCTTGCGGTCGGATATCTTCTTCTTGAAGTACCGACAAGCTGCCGTATAGCCAGAACGGTATATGTAGCTGTACGGACTTGCCCCGTTCTTAATGTACGTGAGGGAACTCCACATGTCGACGAACATGCTGTCGGCACAGTCTTCGCGCTCCTTGGTGTTCCGGCAGTTGATTTTGGGGTTCTCGAAGACGATGTTCATCATCGTCCGGACGTAGTCGTATAGCCGTGCCTCTTCTTCGGAGAGCAACTGACGCTGGTTGAACGTTTCCACGAGCGCAGTGAAGTCAGCCATGTCGAGGTCATAGCCACGTACAAAGTCCTTGTGGTCGTACGGGATTTCGCGTGAACGCTTGCGTTCTACCTTTTTCCAATATAACAGTTCCATAATTTACCTATTACCTGTTCCTTACCCAATAAATTATATCAGTTTGCCTCTACTTATTTGTCGTAATCAAAGGGTTGTTCCCGCCGACAAAATCTTAAAAGAAGAGGAATACTGTGGCACTCGAATACCTATTATCGCCTGAGTTCCAGATTTCGACGACGTCCGGTAAGCCGGACACCGGCGGCTGGATAGAAGTTTATCTGTCTGGAACCCGAACAAAATATTTCACGAGCTGTGATTTCAACGGCACGAAGAACCCGTTCAGGGTGTCACTGGATTCCCTTGGTCAAGCCATGGTGCTTGCGGACGGCGGTTCCTCCTACGACTGCTACTTTTACAACCGATACGGAACTCTGCTGTTCAGCCGTATGAACGTCACTCCGTCCGGTGGCGGTGCGATAAGCACTGTGACGATCACCAGCTCTGACGATTCCCTCACCGTAACTCCTACCGAAAACGGCGTAGACTTGTCCGTAAACGGACACGAAGCTTCCGTCCTCCGAGCTGTCGGTGCCACTATGACCACCGATGGTCGCGTGTCGTTCACTCGTGTACAGAAGACCGGAACTGCTGTCGACGTCAGCGAACAGAACAAGGTGATGGCAAGCTCCGGCTGGTACCACTACGATATCGTTGGCAAGCTCACCGTTGCCGAAGCCACTTCCAACCAGACCGAACGCGTCACGTTCACGACCAACAACGACACTTCCGTCGTTGACTTTGACATGACCTACGCCCATACCGAGGCGGTCCATCTGTCCGGTGAATGGCTTTCCGAGAACGAGACTACTGAATTCTATGTCGATGTCAGCGGTATCCCTACCGGGATGACGGTGTCTGTAGAAGACCTTGGAATCCACGCCATCAACGGAGTCGTTGACGGACACGCCTACTCTGGCGGACGGAACATCGACATCACGAACAAGGTCATCAGCTTCGTACCGACTCGTGCCTGGCGTTCCATGCATGGTTCTACTTGGTGCGACAGCGGTGACGTTTTCGGTTTCTTGACCGACGACGCCTACTACGACCCGGACGGCCTAATCACGGTCGAGAAGGGAACTAACGAAGATTCCGAGCACAATGTGACCCACTGGGGCAACATCCATATCGCAGCCGGTCATGCGGCAATCGTCGTGACATCCGTTACGTTGTTGAGAAAGCCGGACGAACTGCAGCCGACCCTCAACTCTATTGCACTGTGGTACGGTGGCAACCCGGTCAGCATCTACGGTGCTCGTCATGAATTTTTATACGACAACTCGCAGAGCAACGAAGTCGTTCCCCAGATTGTCGGTTACTTTCCGGCTACCGAAAACGGAGCAACAATCAGTCTCGGCTGTAGTGCTGGGATTCCGTGGTACTACTTCAAACCTACTGAACTTTGGGTCGCTGTGCTCGACTAAGGAGAATTTATGTCTACACCTGAACCATATCCGTACAGACAACTTAACTATCCGGTCAACAACCTTGAGCAGAGCTTCACGCAAGAGCAGAAGCTCCAGACAAGAGCCAACATTGGCATTCCGTCTTCCGCAAACAACACCGACAAAGTCCTCACCGTGGACAACGCGGCTGGGGAACTTGCATGGAAGGAAGTAGAAATCCCGGAAGTGCCAGTCCAAGACGTAGAAGTGGACGGCGTATCCGTCGTGAACGCAAGTGGTATCGCAGAGATTACGATGCCGACTATTCCAGTTACTGACGTGACCGTGAACGGCACTTCCGTTGTCAGCAACACGGTCGCTGAGGTGACCGTGCCGACCGCAGTATCTGACTTGCAGAACGACGTCGGCTACATTACGTCTGCCGATGTTCCGTCTGCACAGACCCAGTCGGACTGGGATGAATCGGATTCTTCCGACCCTTCGTTTATCCAGAATAAGCCGACTCCTAAGCAACTCGTAGCCGGGTCTAACATTTCCATTTCTGAGTCCCAGTCCACCGTGACTATCTCGGCTGCTGAACAAGTTAACGCAGACTGGGACGCCGTCAGCGGAAAGGCCCAGATTCTGCACAAGCCGGACTTGAGCGTGTACGCCACGACCCAAGCCATGAACACGGCACTTGCTTCAAAACAGGACACGATTTCTGATTTGTCTACAATCCGTTCCGGTGCTCAGGCTGGTGCAACTGCCGTCCAACCTAGCGACCTCGCGACTGTAGCGACTACTGGCGATTACGATGATTTGATTGACAAGCCAGACTTGTCCATCTACGCAGAGTCGAGCGACTTGGCAACCGTAGCTACCACTGGGTCGTACGATGACCTCAGTGACAAACCGACAATTCCTCCGGCCCAGGTCAATAGCGACTGGAATTCTAGTTCCGGCGTTAGCCAGATATTGAACAAGCCGAACTTGGCGGCTGTAGCTACGACTGGCGACTATTCTGATCTAGTGAATACGCCGTCAATCCCTGCCGCTCAGGTCAACTCTGACTGGTCTGAGACGGATTCGACATCCAAGGCTTATATCGAAAATAAGCCCGACCTCTCCGTGTACGCGGAAAGTTCAGACCTTGCTACTGTTGCGACAACTGGTGATTATGACGATCTCCAGAACAAGCCAGTGAT
>Ga0310696_10001394_pt1 | contig 35024 bp, 34 predicted proteins | sample AusTroGonzalo_MG_4_FD_203885 | JGI IMG/M metagenome (GOLD analysis project Ga0310696, IMG submission 203885) | Bovine rumen microbial communities from tropical cattle in Woodstock, Queensland, Australia - Gonzalo_02 (v2) (version 2) | ecosystem: Host-associated > Mammals > Digestive system >... | reverse complement strand
TTCTTGAAGAAGATGTGGGCCGGGGTGCCGAGGGCTTTCTCCAGCTCATAGGCGCGCACGAGCGGGGTGCAGCGGTAGGCGGCGTACTGCTCGCGGATGGGCTCGGGGATGGGGATCCATTCGTCCGTCTGGTTGAGTTCCTGGTCGGCGCAGGCCTTGCAGAAGATCGGATACAGGTCCTCGGGCTTCAGGGGCTGCTTGGTGGCCGGATGCAGGAACGGCAGGGGCTTGTTGGGCATGATCGCCTGGATGTTGAAGAAGTGGGTCGGGATCTCGCTCTCCGGGAGCATGTACTTTTTCTGTTTCATGGTGTTTGTGTTTTATTTGGTTTATGATTTTGGCATGAAAAAAGGCACGCTGTAAGTCAGCGTGCCTCCTATGGTCTTGGTCTACCTACGGCGATGCGACTTACAGCTTGGAACTGCAAGTGCGCCACCAGAAGTTATTGACCATCATTGTTCTCATCTTGGTGCAAAGATGTTTATAAAAAATTTAACTTCCAAGAAAAAAGTGAATTTTTTTACTTGAAAATTTTCTCTGCTAAAGCAGACGGCCAGCCTCGATGTGGGCGTTGATGGCCGTGGCGACGAACAGGAGGACGATCAGGGCGGCGACGATGATGCCGATGACCTTGAGACGCTTCTGCCACTTCTTGTTATTCCAGCCGATGGTCTGGAACATCGACCAGAAACCATGCTCCAGGTGCAGGAACAGGGCGATGAACCACACGATGTACAGGGCCACCATCCACCAGTTCTTGAAGGTCATCATGAGGAGGTAGTACGGGTTCTCCGCTTCAGCGCCCATGAACTCCTGCAGCTGCATCTTGGCCCAGAAGTGCGTCAGGTGGAAACCCAGCAGGCCCAGGACGATGATGCCGAGGATGAACATGTTCTTCGCAGCCCAGCTGTCGTTCTTCGCCTTGGAGGCCACTTCATAACGCTTGACGCCGCCGCGCTTGGTGTAGTTCTCGATGGAGAGCCAGATGCCAAAGCCGATGTGGAGGATGAAACCGAGGGCCAGGATCGGGACCATGATGTCGATGACCGGGGTGGACATGAAGTCGCAGCCGAGCTGGAACCAGCCGTCGCCGGTGGAGAAGCGGACCGCATCGTCGGCCACCTTGCCGAAGTTTCCGTGCAGGGAATCGATCACGGAGAAGAAATTGATGGTGCCGTGCAGGAGCAGGAAAATCACGAGGAAAGCGCCGGTGACGCTTTGGACGAACTTCTTGCCGATGGAGGAGGTCAGGAATTTAGCCATATTGGATAGGTTGTTTCGTTAGTCTGGAAAGTATGCAAATATACGGTCTTTCTTGCATCTTTCATAATATTTCAATACTTTTGTTACAAATCAGAATCGAAACCGTATGTACAAGAGAGTTCTTCTCAAGCTCAGCGGCGAGAGCCTCGGAGGCCCCGCCGGGAAGGGTCTGGACACGGAAAGCCTGTCCGCTTATGCCAAGGAAATCGCAGCGGCCGCGAAGGCCGGCCTCCAGGTCGCCATCGTCAATGGCGGCGGCAACATCTTCCGTGGCCTGCAAGGGGTCGGGAAGGGCTTCGACCGCGTGGACGGCGACAAGATGGGCATGCTCGCCACGGTCATCAACTCCCTCGCCCTCTCCATGTTCATCAAGGAAGAAGGCGTGGACGCGCAGGTCTTTACGGCTACGCCCATGGAGCCCGTCGCGAAGTACTACATGCGGGACGATGCGGTGAAGGTGCTCGAGCGCGGCGGCGTCGCCCTCATCGCCGGCGGAACCGGCAACCCCTTCTTCACCACCGACTCCGGCGCCGCCCTGCGCGCCCTTGAGATCGGCGCGGACGCCCTCCTCAAGGGCACCCGCGTGGACGGCGTCTACACCGCCGACCCGGAGAAAGACCCCACCGCCGTCAAGTACGACGAACTCACCTTCGACGAAGCCATCTCCAAGCACCTCAAGGTGATGGACCAGACCGCCTACGCCCTCTGCTCCGACGGCAACATGCCCATCATCGTCTTCGACATGAACGCCACCGGCAACCTCACCAAGCTCATCAAGGGCGAAAAGGTCGGCACCCTCGTGCATCCGTAACCGACTCTACCACAACGTGTTATACATCAAGAGGTGCACCGTGCGGTGCACCTCTTGAACGTTATTGCGCTATGTATCAAGCCTTTAGATCGCGCGGGTCTTTTCGCGGAGCCAGGCGGCGACGTCGGCGGGGAGACGGGGGGAGAGGGTGCGGTAGACGCGCTCGTTGTAGGCGTTGAGCCAGGCGATTTCGTCGGGGGTGAGGAGGTCGCGGACGAGCACCGAGGTGTCGTAGTGGCAGAGGGTCAGGGTCTCAAAGGAGTACCAGGTACCGAAATCGTTCGTGCCGTCCTCCCGCACGAGGACCACGTTCTCGTGCCGGACGCCGTGCATGCCCTCGCGATAGAGGCCCGGTTCGATGGTGTTGATGATGCCGGGAACATACGGGTAGGCGTTGAAGTTCTGGCGGAATTCCTGCGGGCCTTCATGGACATTGAGGAAGAAGCCGATGCCGTGGCCTGTGCCGTGGCCGAAGTTGCGTTTGGTCTGCCAGAGGGGGTTGCGGGCCAGGATGTCCAGGTGGCAGCCGCAGGTACCCACCGGGAACACGGCCATGGACAGGTCGATATGGCACTTCATCACGAGCGTGTAATCCTCCTTCTCCAGGGCCGAACAGGGGCCGAGGGGAATCGTGCGCGTGATGTCCGTCGTTCCGAAGAGATACTGGCCGCCGGAGTCCAGGAGGTACAGGCCGCGCGGCTCCAGGACCGGTGCGCCGGTGCGCGGCGTCACATAGTGCGGGAGCGCGGCGCCGGGCCCGTAGGCCGAGATGGTCTCGAAGCTGTCGCCCCGGTAGCCCGGGATCTTCGCCCGGAAAGACTGCAGCTTGCAGGCCGCTTCCCATTCATCCACCTGCCCCACCTGGCCTTCCAGCCAATACAGGAACTGTTCCATGGCAAGACCGTCTTCCAGGTGCGCCTCCCGCATGCCTTCGATCTCGACCCGGTTCTTGATCGACTTGCGGAGCGGAACGGGCGAGAGGCCTTCCACCACGTCGTAGCCGCATTCTTCCAGGCATTCGCGGAAATGGATGTTCAGGGTGGTCGGGTCCACATAGATCCGGTCCACGTCCTGGTCCACGAAGGTGGACAGCGCGGCCGTCGCCTCGGCATAATCGCAGAGAGTGACCTCGTCGGCCGCCAGTTCGTCGAAGCTGGCCAGCGTCTCCTCGTCCGGCTCGCCGAAGGCATCCTTCCGGACGAACCAGTACACCTGGTCCATGGTCACGAGCAGGTAGGAGATCACGACCGGATTGTAGTCCACGTCGGATCCGCGCACGTTCAGCAGCCACGCAATCTCGTCCAGGGCAGTCAGGAAGATGGCATCGACCTCCTGCCGCATCATCCAGATGCGGAGCCAGTGGATCTTCGATTCGCGGGATTCGCCCGTCAGGTCCTCGCCCAGCGTGATAATCGGGGTGGACGGAATCGCGGGGCGGTCCGTCCACAGCGGGGACAGCATGTCCGGCACGGAGACCACGCGGACGGCGCCGTCGAACGCGGCCTTCAGGCCCGCTGCGGCGGCCACCGTCTGGCACAGTCCGTCCACCGCCACGACCGGCTCCTCGAAGCCGCGGGAGGCGAGCCACTGGGGGATGGGCACTTGCTCCGGGACGCGCATCTTATGCAGTTCGATGCCCGTTCCGGCAAGCTGCTTCACCGCCTGGATGAAATACCGCGTATCGGTCCACAGGCCGGCATGGTCCAGGGTAATGCACAAATCCCCCGCCTCGCCCGTGAAGCCGGACACCCACTCCACCTGTTTCCAGCGCCGGGCCGGATATTCGCTCGCATGGGGGTCGCTGCCCGTCAGGATGACGGCGTCCCAGCCGTTCTCGCGCATCAGGTCACGGATGGCCTCCACGCGCTGTGCAAAGACGTTTTCCATGGTATGATTCTTGACAGTTTTCACAAATATAGATATATTTGCAGATATTTAAAACGAAAAGCACCATGACTGAAGATCCCCTCGAGAGAATCGAACGCGAAGAGCGTGAGAAGAAAAACCGCAACGGCTCCCTGAAGACCGCGACCATCATCCTCGCCGTCGCCGCCCTGGCGCTCGGCGGCGCCCTGGCCTGGATCTGGAGCCAGAAGAGCAGCCTCGTGAACGAGCTCGAAGGCGAAAAAGCCGAACTGACCCAGCAGCTCCTCAACCTGCAGTCCGACTTCGAAACCCTGAATTCCGACTACGAAAGCATCAACAGCCAGCTGGACACCTCCCGCGAGCAGGTGGCCCTCCTCATCGACAAGCTTTCCAAGACTGAGGCCACGAACCGCGCGAAGATCCGCCAGTACGAGAAGGAGCTGGGCACCCTGCGCTCCATCATGCGCGGATACATCGTCCAGATCGACTCCCTGAATACCCTGAACAAGCGACTCACCGCCGACGCCGCCGCCGCGCGGAAGGAAGCCGCCGAGAGCCGTCAGGCCAATGAGAACCTGACCCGCCAGGTGGAGAACCTGTCCGGCCAGGTGGCCGCCGGTTCCGTCGTGAAGGCCCGCGGCCTGCACCTGGAGGCCTACAACGGCTCCGACCGGGCGACCGACCGCTCCAGCCGCGTCACCTACTTCGTCGCGACGCTCTCCCTCGTGGCCAACGAGATTGCCGAGCACGGTCCCATCCGCGTCTATGTCCGCGTCAAGGATCCGAACGGAAACGTCATCCTGAACAGCTCCTCCACGGACTTCACCGTGGGCGGCGAGACCATGACCGCCTCCGCCTCCCGTGAGGTGGACTACGAAGGCCAGGATGTGGAAATGAGCATCTACATCAAGGAAGTGGGCGAGCTCGGCAAGGGCATCTACACCGCCGAGGCCTATACGGAGAAGACCTTCCTCGGCCGCAGTGAACTGATGCTGCGATAAGCCCATGATCTACATCCACGTCCCCTTCTGCAAGCAGTTCTGCACCTACTGCGATTTCTACTCGGAGATCGCCGGGGAAGGATGCTTCAAGGCCTATGCCGACGGCGTCTGTGCGGAAATCCGCCAGCGGGCGAAGGACATGGACGACGATCCCAAGACCCTGTATTTCGGTGGCGGCACCCCTTCGGTGCTGCCGCTTTCCGTTCTGACCCGCATCCTCATCACCCTGGACGAGGTCGGCCACGGCGGGCCCTACCGGGAGTTCACGATGGAAGTGAACCCGGAGGACCTCGTCGAAAAGGGAAAGGGCTATGTCGAAAGCCTCCTCTCCCTGGGCGTGAACCGCCTGAGCATCGGCGTCCAGTCCTTCGACGACGGGATGCTCCGGTGGATGAACCGCCGGCACGACGCCGCCCGGGCGAAGGAAGCCTTCCGCCTCGCGCGGCAGGCCGGGGCCGAGAACATCAGCCTGGACCTCATCTTCGGCATCACCCACCTGGAGGACGCCGTCTGGGCCGACACCATCGACCAGGCCATCGCCCTGGGCCCGGAACACATCTCCTGCTACCAGCTTACCGTCGAAGGCGAGAGCGCCCTCGCGGACCTGGTCGCCGAGGGGCGCTACACCGAGGCCGACGACACCCTCTGCCGCCGACAATATGACATGCTCTGTCAGAAACTTGCCGCGGCCGGATACCACCATTACGAAATCTCCAATTTCGCCAAGGAAGGCTTCGAGGCGGTCCACAACGGCGGCTACTGGGCACGCCGCCCGTACGTGGGAATCGGCCCTGGAGCGCATTCTTTCCGGGGAAATACCCGTTCCTGGAACAGCAAGGTCCTCCGCGGCTGGAAATCGACGAAAGAGATCCTCTCCCCCGAGGATTCCCTCGTCGAGACCATCATGCTGTCCCTCCGCACTGACAAAGGCATCGACGCCGGCTTCCTGCACGGAAATTGCAGTAAGGAGGACATCGGACGACTCCTGGAGAGCGGAGCCCTGGTCCGCACGGGCGACCGCTACCGGATTCCCGAGGACCATTTCTTCGTCTCCGACGAGATCATCCGCGAATTGATTTAAAACCACATCATCATGGCAAGCTCGAAATCTTTCTTCTCCCTCCTGGCGGGCCTCGCTGCAGGCGCCGCATTCGGTATCCTCTACGCTCCGGACAAGGGCTGGAAAACCCGCGCCCGCGTGAAGAAGGCCGCGGAGAACGGCTACGAGGACCTCAAGGAAAACCTCGGTGACCTGGGCACCAAGGTCGATGCGAAGGCCGCCCAGGCCAAGGCCTCCCTCAAGGACATCCGCGAAACCCTCCGCTCGAAGGGCGCCGAAATCAAGGAAGACACCCGCGACATGCTCCTGAAGCAGCTGGAGCGTCTGGAGAACGCCCTCAAGCAGGCCGAGGAAACCGCCGAGGCCAATGTCACCGAGCAGCCCGACGACCAGGCTCCCGAGGCATGACGCGTTTCACCGAGCCGGCCGAAGACCTCTCCCGGAGAGCCAAGGACTACATCGACCTCCGTCTGGACGACGTAAAGCTCCGGACGGCGAAAGGCCTGTCCATCACCGCGTCCAAGCTGGTGGCGTTCTTCCTCATCATCGGCGTGGGGACGAGCCTCATCCTGGCGCTGTCCTTCGGCCTGATCCTGCTGATCGGCGAACTCATCGGCAGCTACGCCTGGTCGGCCTTCGGCGTGTCGGTCCTGCTGGCCCTCGGCCTCTGGGTCCTCATCCGCCGGCGCGACCGCCTGTTCAAGGACACCTTCGTCCCCCTGTTCATCAACCTCTTCTTCAACGACGACGACGATGAACAAGAAAAGTAAATATCTGGAAATCAAGACGCTGGACGAACTCAGCGCCGCCATCCACGGAAACCGCGCGCTGATCGAGGCGAAGAGCGAATCGGTCCAGACGGGCCTGACCCTGGTCCAGGACTTCTACACGCCCCGGAACATCGCGCTCAACGGCGTGCGGAAATTCGCCCTGGACCATCACCTGTACACCATCGGCATCAATGCCGTCCGTTCCCTCAGAAGACTTCTCGAAAAATGACCTACATCCGCCGCGCCATCAAGTATTTCATCCAGACCTGCCTCCTGCTCGCCATCATCCTCGGCATCCTGATGCTTTCCGGGATGGTGTCCAAGGACATCACCGTCGCCTTCACGCATGGCTGGACCTCCGTCTGGTGGATCCTCGCCATCTTCGCCGTGATGGCACTCGTCTATCCGTTCTTCGGCTACCAGAAGCGGAAAATCCGGGTCATCGGCGACCCCGCCCAGGCGCGGGACGGCATCGTCGAAGCGCTGAAAATCCGGGGCTACGTGCTGGAAAGCGAGGCGGACGGCGTCCTGAAGTTCCACCTCTCCGCTCCCTTGAACCGGGCATTCCGGTTCTGGGAAGACACCATCACCCTCACGCCCGTCCTGGAAGGCTGGGAGGCGGAAGGCCTTTCCCGCGACCTGGTCCGGGTCGTGAGTTCCATCGAACACTATTTCAGAAACCGGGGTAACGACTGATTCTCCGTCCCCCTATTGCTGCTGACTCCCGCCTGCAAGATCCAGGATTTCCGACGTGATCTTCTGCTGGCGGGATTTGTTGTACTGCAGGGTGAGCTCCTGCAGGAGGTCCTCGCCGTTGTCGGTGGCCGTCTGCATGGCCACGGTCCGGGCGGCGTGCTCGGAGGCGTTGCTGTCCAGCAGGGCCGTGTAGAACTTCAGGCGCAGGGACTTCGGAACGAGGTCCGCCAGGAGGGCGGAGGCGGAAGGTTCGAGGATGTAATCAATCTCAGATTTCTCGACTTCGGCTCCGCTCGAAATGACAGAGGTCATCGGCAGGAGGGTTTCCCGCACGGGAACCTGATTGCCGGAGGAGACGAAGTGATTGTACACCAAGTCGATGCGGTCCAGGCGGCCGGCGAGGAAATCTTCCATCAGCTTTTCCGCAAGTTCCGCGGCAGGGGAATAGGAAGGCTTGTCGGCGAGCTTCTGGTAATCCGCCGGCGAAGGCTTTCCGGCCTTCCGCATCGCATCGGCCATCTTGCGGCCGATGCTGTACACGGTGACGTCGGCTTCGCCATAGGAACGGATCGTTTCCAGCGTGAGGCGCACCGCATTGGCATTGAACGCGCCGCAGAGGGAGGAATTGGACGCGATAGCGACGAGGGCGATGCGCTGGCCGGCAGCATCCTCGGCCGGGGTCCGGGTGTACTCCCCGCTCAGCTTCGCGCCGGAGGCCACGAGGTGGTCCAGCATGCCCTGCAGCTTCCGCTCGTAGGGACGCATCCCCTCGATGGTCTGCTGCGCCTTGCGGAGCTTGGCGGAGGCCACGAGTTTCATCGCGGAAGTGATCTTCAGCGTGCTCTGGACGGAGCCGATGCGGCCCTTTATTTCCTTCAATGACGGCATGGGTTACAACATTCCGGCGATGATGGAGGTGGCTTCGACGCGGATGATGTCGCCGATCTCTTCGGTCATCTGACCGGCGGCGAGCGGTGCGAGGACATCCTCCTTGTGCAGGGCGCGGATGCGGTCCAGGAACAGGTCCTGGAACTCGCGGACGCGGTCCACGGGGATGTCGCGCATGAGGGCGTTCGTGCCGCAGTACAGGATGGCGATCTGCTCGCCGACGGGCATCGGGCTGTACTGGGGTTGGATGAGGAGCTGGTTGTTCTTGCGGCCCTTGTCCAGGGCCATCGCCGTGACCTTGTCCATGTCCGAGGAGAACTTGGAGAAGGCTTCGAGCTCGGCGTACTGGGCCTGGTCGATCTTCAGGGTGCCGGCGACCTTCTTCATGGACTTGACCTGCGCGCTGCCGCCCACACGGGACACGCTGATACCCACGTTGATGGCCGGGCGGATGCCCTGGTTGAACAGGCCGGACTCCAGGTAGATCTGGCCGTCCGTGATGGAGATCACATTGGTCGGGATGTAGGCCGATACGTCGCCGGCCTGCGTCTCGATGATCGGGAGGGCGGTGAGGGAACCGCCGCCCCGGACCTTGCCCTTGAGGGCTTCGGGGAGGTCGTTCATCTGCTCGGCGACTTCCTGCTGGCCGATGATCTTCGCGGCCCGTTCGAGGAGTCGGGAATGCAGGTAGAAGATGTCGCCCGGATACGCTTCGCGACCCGAAGGACGGCGGAGGATCAGGGAAACCTCACGGTAAGCGACGGCCTGCTTGGAAAGGTCGTCATACACGACGAGGGCGTGACGTCCCGTGTCGCGGAAGTATTCGCCGATGGCCGCGCCGGCGAACGGCGCATAATACTGGAGGGCGGCCGGGTCCGCGGCGGTGGCGGCGACGACGATCGTGTAGTCCATCGCGCCATGGTCGCGGAGGGTCTTCACGATGCTCGCGACGGTGGAGCCCTTCTGCCCCACGGCCACATAGATACAGTAGACCGGATCCCCCTTCAGGAAATTGTTCCGCTGATTGATGATGGTGTCGATCGCCAGGGCCGTCTTGCCGGTCTGGCGGTCGCCGATGATGAGCTCGCGCTGGCCGCGGCCGATCGGAATCATCGCGTCGATGGCCTTGAGGCCCGTCTGCAGCGGCTCGTGCACCGGCTGGCGGTAGATGACGCCCGGAGCCTTGCGCTCCAGGGGCATGTCGACCTTCTCCCCGCCGATGTTGCCCAGGCCGTCCAGGGGATTGCCGAGCGGGTCCACGACACGGCCCACCAGCGTCTCGCCTACCGGGATGGAGGCGATGCGGCGGGTGCGCCGGACCACGGCCCCTTCCTTCAGCAGGTCCGTCGGACCCATCAGGACGGCGCCCACGTTGTCGGGCTCCAGGTTCATCACGACGGCCATCACGCCGTTCCCGCAGTCCAGCAACTCGCCGGCTTCGGCATGGTCGAGTCCGTAGATACGGACGACGCCGTCGCTGACCTGCAGGACTTTGCCGATCTCCTCGAACTGGAGATCGCTCTTGATATCCCGGAGCTGGCTGAGCAGCACTTCGGAAATCTCGCTGGGTTTTATCGCATTGGGCATAAGCTACACGATTCTTCTGTTTTTCTCAATGAACTGGAGCTTGATCAGTTCCAGCTTGCGGGCGACGCTCTTGTCGATGATCGCGTCGTCGATGTCGAAGACGAATCCGCCGATCAGGTCCGGATCCACCACGACCTCGATGTCGGCCTCGTCTCCCGTGCGTTCCTTAACCAGGGCCTTGAGCCGCGTCACGAGTTCCTCCGGAGGCGGAACGGCCACCTTCAGGCACGCTTTCCGGAATCCGAGGCTCCGACGGTACCGTTCCTTGAAATCCAACAGGATCATCCGGAGGTCGCCAATCCGGCCGTTTGCGATCAGAAGGTCCACAAAACGAGCGAGATCCGGGGCCATCGGCTCGCCGACGGCCGCCTGGAGCAGCTCCCGCTTCTTCGCGTCGGACACCACGTCCTTCGCGGCCATCATCCGGGACAGGTCAGGCACTTCGCCGAGGACACGGGCCAGCTTTTCCGCCTGCTTGCAGACGGAATCGCCGTTCCCGGTCTCCCGGACGTATTTCACCAGGGCGTCGGCATACCTGGTCCGGATGATGCTGTCGTTCACGACTGGGCTTGTTCGCGGACGGTCTCTTCGACCATCCTGTCAATGTATTCCCGCTGCTCCTTGTCCTCGGAGAGCTCCTTGCGGAGGATCTTCTCGGCGATGGACACGGAGAGCACGGCGACTTCCTTGCGGACGTCGCGCAGGGCGGCTTCCTTCTCGGCCTCGATCTCGGTGCGGGCGTCGGCCAGGATCTTGGCGGCTTCCTCGCGGGCCTGCTCCTTCGCATCCGCAATCAGCTTGCTGCGGGTGTCGGCGGCTTCCCGGAGGATCTGCGCCTGCTCCTTGCGGGCGTCCTCGAGCATCTGGGCGTGCTCCGCCAGCATGCCGGCCATCTGCGCCTCGATCTCATGGGCGTCCTTCAGCGACTTCTCGATGGTGGCGTTCCGCTTCTCGACCATATCGGTAATGATCGGGAACCCGAACTTCCACAACAGGAAGAACAGGAGGCCGAAGATGACGACCATCCAGAACAGGAGGCCGGCGTCGGGCGTAATCAGTTGCATCGGTTAACGGAAAACGACCAACAGACAGACGATGATGGCGAACAGGGCCGCGCCCTCGATCATACCGGCGGCGATGATCATGGTCGTCCGCATGTTGCCCGCGCTTTCGGGCTGGCGGGCGATGGACTCCATGGTGCTCTTACCGATCTTGGCGATGCCATAGGCACCGGCAAATGCCGCAAGGGCCGCGCCGACGGCGGCTCCGACCTTTCCAAGGACCGCTCCGGCGGCCGCCTGAAGAATCATGGTAACAAGTAACATAGTCTTTATGGTTTTAAATGTTTATTCTCCATGGGCCCTGGCGAGCCCGATATAGATCGATGACAGGGTCGTGAACACGTATGCCTGGATGAACGCCACCAGACACTCCAGGGCATCCAGGAACAGCCCAAACAGCACCGACACGACGCTCATGGACCCGGTCAGGACCGGTCCGTATTTGGCCATGATGAAGATGACGCAGACGACGCTCAGGATCATGATATGGCCGGCGAGCATGTTGGCGAAGAGTCGGATGGTCAGGGACACCGGTTTCATCAGGGCGCTGAAGACCTCGATGACCGGCATGATGGGCTTCAGGAACAACGGTACGTCCGGATTGAAAATCTCCTTGTAATAGTGCCGGGTTCCGGTCAGGTTCACCGTGAAGAAGGTGCACAGGGCCAGCACCAGGGTGATGGCGATGTTGCCGGTCAGGTTCGCCCCGCCCGGGAAGAACGGCAGGATGCCCATGAAATTGTTCAGCAGGATGAACAGGAAGGCCATGCACAGGTAGGGGGAATACTTGCGGTAATCTTCCTCGCCGATGTTCTCGCGGGCCATGTCGTGGACCATCATCACGAGCGGTTCCACCAAGGCAGCAATACCCGTCGGCGCCTCATTCAGCACGTCGTGTTTCTTATACCACCGGGCTGTGCAAAGGATGATGACAAGCAGCAGGAGGCTGGATATCATCAGCGAGAGCACGTTCTTGGTAATGGATATGTCGAAGGGGCGCTTTCCGCTGTCCACCTCCACGATCTTCCCCTTTTCCGGGTCGATCACCAGGCCTTCATAGGATTCCCCGTGCTCCAAATGCTTGGACGAGAACACATGCCAGCCTGTGGAGCTGTGCACGATGACCGGCAAATGCAGGACCACGTGCTTGTCGCCCCAGGTGAGGATATGCCACTCGTATTCATCGCCGATATGCTCGAAGATAATTCCGGCGACGTCGATGTCCTCCTCCGCCTGCGCAGGCGCGTCATGGCCGACCTGATCGGCCATCTGGAGATTCCCGGTCAAGCCGGGAATGACGAGAAACAACGATATGAGCAGGCTCCAGATCATACTTCCACGCAGACGTCGACCTGATTGTCACGCACTTCCACGAAGCCTTCGTGGATGGGAACCCGGGATTCCTTGCCGTCGGAGACGTACACGATATCGCCCTTCATCAGGGAGGAGATGATGGGCGCGTGGTTCTTCAGGACCATGAACGGGCCGACGGTCCCCGGCAGCGTCACGGAGGACACCGCCTGCTCCACGAGCGTCCGCTCGGGCGATACGATATGTAAAGAAATCACATCTGTCATTCTTTCTTGTTTTAGATGGCCGATCAGGTCGGCCATGACGAAACCGTCATTCCCGGCTTGACCGGGAATCTATTCCTTGGCCGCCGCCAGCAGTTTCTCACCCTTGGCGATCGCGTCCTCGATCGTGCCCACGTTCAGGAAGGCCTGTTCCGGGAGGTAGTCCACCTCGCCGTCCAGGATCATGTTGAAGCCCTTGATGGTGTCCTCGATGGAGACCATCACGCCCGGGACGCCGGTGAACTGGCCGGCAACATGGAACGGCTGCGACAGGAAGCGCTGGACGCGGCGGGCGCGGTTGACCGTGGTCTTGTCCTCATCCGAGAGTTCGTCCATGCCGAGGATGGCGATGATGTCCTGGAGTTCCTGGTTGCGCTGGAGGATCTGCTTCACGCGCTGGGCGGTGTTGTAATGGGCCTCGCCCACGATGTTCGGATCCAGGATGCGGGAGGTGGATTCCAGCGGGTCCACGGCCGGGTAGATACCGAGGGCCGTGATCTTACGGCTCAAGACCGTCGTGGCATCCAGATGCGAGAAGGTGGTCGCCGGGGCCGGGTCCGTGAGGTCATCGGCAGGGACATAAACCGCTTGCACCGAAGTGATGGAACCATTTTTGGTGGAGGTGATGCGCTCCTGCATCTGACCCATTTCCGTGGCGAGCGTAGGCTGGTAGCCCACGGCGGACGGCATCCGGCCGAGCAGGGCGGACACCTCGGAGCCCGCCTGGGTGAAACGGAAGATGTTGTCGATGAAGAAGAGGATGTCGCGGGGGCCTTCGCCAGTGTCGCTGTCGCGGAAGGATTCCGCGAGCGTCAGGCCGCTCAGGGCCACGCTGGAACGGGCGCCCGGGGGTTCATTCATCTGGCCGAACACCATGGACACCTGGGACTTCTTGAGTTCCTCCTTGTCCACGAGGGAAAGGTCCCATTTGCCTTCCTCCATCGCCTTGTTGAAGGCCTCGCCATAACGGATGACGTTGGATTCGATCATCTCGCGAAGGAGGTCGTTGCCCTCGCGGGTACGTTCGCACACGCCGGCGAAGATGGAGAAGCCGTTATGGGCCTTCGCGATGTTGTTGATGAGTTCCTTGATGAGGACGGTCTTGCCCACGCCGGCGCCGCCGAACAGGCCGATCTTGCCGCCCTTGAGGTAAGGCTCCAGCAGGTCGATGACCTTGATGCCCGTGAACAGGACTTCCTGCGAGGTGGTGAGGTCCTCGAATTTCGGGGGTTCGCGGTGGATCGGGAGGGCTTCCGAGCGGGAGAGGGTGTCCAGGCCGTCGATGGTTTCGCCGACGACGTTCATCACGCGGCCGCGGATCTGCGCGCCGACCGGCATCGCGATGGGCTGGCCCGTGGGGACTGCCGCCATCCCGCGGCTCAGGCCGTCGGTGGAGTCCATCGCCACGCAGCGGACGGTGTCCTCGCCGATGTGCTGCTGCACCTCCACGACGAGCGTCCGACCGTTTTCCCGCTTGATTTCCAGCGCTTCATGGATGCGGGGCAGTTCCCCGTCCTCGACGCTGAAATGCACATCCACCACCGGTCCCACGACCTGGGTGATAATTCCTGTTCCGTTTGCCATGCGGTTCGTGTTTTGTCTATCCACAAATATAGCGATTTTATTTCAGATACTGGCGGAAAAACGCCCACATTTCCTCACAGGTGTCCATATCGGCGAGATGCCAGCTGTGTTTGGCGCCCTGCACTTCGTACAGCCGGACCTCGATGCCGTCGTCCCCGCCCAGGTACCGGTGCAGGACGACGGGATGCTCGCCCTTCTGGGGAAGTGTCGTCGTCTCCTCGTGCGTGCAGCGGGCCTGCGCGGCCCAGTATCCCACGGCGGCGGGCACGGCAATGTACGCGCCCCAGCCGCCCGTGTCCGTGGGATCGCCTTCCCACATGGAAGTCTTGTCGGCCGTACCATGGACCTCCATCAGCGGGACGGGCTTCTTCGCCTTCCATTCCTTGTAGGCCCATTGCATCGTCAAGCCGGCGATGGTGGCATAGGCGCGGAACAGGTCCGGATACTTGTAGGCCATGAAATAGGTCATCTCTCCCCCATTGGACATGCCGGACATGAAGACATTGTCCTTGCCGATGTGATGCGTCTTTCGGAGATGCCTGACCAGGGCCTTCACGAAGCCCACGTCATCCCGCTCCAAGCCCTGCTGGACGTCGTACCCCACGTTCCAGCCGGTCTTTCCTTTCGCATCCTTCTCGCCCTGCGGATAGCATACGGCGAAGCCTTCGCGCTCCGCCACTTCCAGCATCGCCGGGCAGTAGCCTTCGGCTGACCCGCCGTAACCATGGAGGACGAGGACCAGCGGCGTGGCCGGGCCGGCCCCTTCCGGGACATAGAGCCAATACGTACGGACTTCGCCCTTGTATCTCATCGTGTAACGGACGGTTTCCGCCGCGTTTGCCAGGAAACAAAGGAGAGCGGCCAGCGCCGCCAGAAGAATCTTTTTCATCGTTTTCTTGCTTGTTTATCTCCCACCGGCCGGCAGATGCTCCAGCCAGTACTTGAGCATGGTCCGATACAGGTGCATCGTGGTATTCTCGCGCTCGCTGATGCCATGGGTCCGCATCGGGTAGGACATCATCGAGAACATCTTGCCCTGCTTGACCAGCTCGTTCACGAGCATCTCGAGGCTCTGGTAATGGACGTTGTCATCCCCGGTCCCATGGATCAGGAGCAGGTCGCCCCGGAGTCCGGCGGCATGGGTGATCGGAGAACCTTCCCGGTAGCCGTCCGGATTCGTGGAAGGGAGGCCCATGTAGCGCTCCTGGTAGATGGAATCGTACAGGCGCTGCGAGTAGACGCCGGCGACGGCGATGCCCACAGAATAGATGTCCGGATGCTCGAACATCAGGTGGGCGGTCGAGGAACCGCCGCCGCTCCAGCCCCAGACACCGACACGTTCCGGGTCCATGAAAGGGAACATTTCCTCCGCCAGGCGGACGGCCTTCGCATGGTCGGCCATGGCGAGGATGCCCACTTTCCCGTAGATGCATTTGCGCCATTCCCGTCCCTTGGGGTTGTTGGTCCCCCGCGGGTCGATGCTCGCAACGATGTAGCCCTGCTGGGCCAGGAGCTGGTTCCAGTAGTCGCCGGACCAGGAATCCTGCACGGTGGAGGAAGCCGGCTCTCCGTAGATATGGAAAATCACGGGGTATTTCTTCGACGGGTCGAAATCCCGGGGCTTGATCATCCAGCCGTCCAGCACCGCCTCCCCGATGTCCACCTGGAAGTATTCCCGGGTCCGGAAGCCGTAGGAATCGTACACGGCCTTGAGCGCGGCATTGTCCTCCAGGCGGCGGACCGTCTTGTGGTCCGGCAGGGAGACCATCTCATACACCCGCGGCGTCTCGTGGTTGCTGAAACTGCACAGGGCATACTTCGCGCCGGGGGAAATGTTGTAGGAGTAGGTTCCGGTGAATCCCCGGGGCGTCACGCGTTCCGCGGCGCCTTTCCCGTCCAACCGGCTGCGGTAGAGATACTGCTCCACGGCGCTTTCCGGCGAGGCCATGTAATAGACATAACCACCCTTGGGATCGATCCGGAGGACGTTGATGACATCAAAGTCGCCTTTCGTGACCAGCGTCTCCTTCTTTCCGTCCCGGGTCACCCGGTACAGGTGGCGCCAGCCGTCCTTCTCGCTGGTCCAGGTGAAATACTTGTTCCCGTCCAGCCAGACGATATTGTCATGGACATTGAGGAACGCCTCGTCGTGATCCTCATAAAAAGGCGTCAGTTCCAGCGTGTTCACGTTGCCGTAGTACACCGTGTTCGTGTTCTGCAGGCGGTTCAGCTGCTGGATCATCACCTCGTCGGTGCCGGGGACGAACTCCATCCGGGCGATGTAGTTCTCCCGAGGGTCACCCGGGACAGGGAACCACCCGGTCCGGGCGGTCTCCACGTCCACGACCCCCACCTTGACGGCCGAGTTCGTGGTTCCGGCCTTCGGATACGGCAGGGGGATGGTGAAGGAATAGAGCGAGTCGATGTTGTCGATCATCAGGAACGTGCCCGTGCCGCCGGTGTCGGAGTGCCAGTAAGCGATTTTCCTGCCGTCCGGACTCCAGCGCCAGCCGTCGTAGCAGCTGAGTTCCTCCTCGTACACCCAGTCGAAATTGCCGTTGACCATGACGTCGCCGCCATCGAAGGTCAACTGGCGGCGTTCGCCGGTGGCCACGTCTTCGACATACAGGTTGTTGTAATAGACATAGGCGAACCGGTCGCCGGCCGGGGACAGTTTCCCGTACATCATCCGGGAAGGCTCGAGCCCTTTCCCGAGCTGGCGGACGGAGCCGGCGGCGACGTCCACGAGCCAGTAGTCGCCGCGGGTGTTCCGGCGCCAGACCCGGCGGGAATTCGTGTAGATGACGAGCTTTGTCTTGTCCTCGGACCAGGTATAGTCCTCCACGCGGAGCGGGCGGGCGGCCCCTTCAGGGACGAAGGCGGCCTGCGGGACGATGACGGTTTCCGCCAGGGTGGCGGCATCGACCCGGACCAGTCCCTTCTCCGTCAAGGCGGAATAGGAGCGGCCGTCTTCCATCCAGGTCGGCTGGGGAACGCCCCGGGCCCGGAAGGTGCCTTTCACGTAGATATCCTCGAGGGTCAGCTCGGGCTGGGCCTGTAAAGACAGGGCCGCCGTCAGGAGGACGGCGGCGCAGAGGGTGTATTTCAGAATCCTGTCCATGACGGTGGATTATTGTTCGGCCAGGTGCTTTTCCCAGGCCCAGGCGGCGGCGAGGGTTTCCTCGACGGTCCGGGTGGCTTTCCAGCCCATTTCCGTATTGGCCAGGGTCGGATCCGCCCAGATGGCCATGACATCGCCGGGACGGCGCGGGGCGAACTTGTGCGGGACGGGCACGCCGTTCACCTTCTCGAACGCAAAGACCAGCTCCAGCACGGAGACCGGCCGGCCGGTACCGATATTGAAGACCTCGCAGTCCTCCTTCATCTTTCCTTCGATCATCCGGGTGACGGCGTACACATGGGCCTTCGCCAGGTCCACGATATCGATGTAGTCGCGGAGGCAGGTGCCGTCCGGGGTGGGATAGTCGTTGCCGAAGATGCTGAGGCATTCGCGCTTTCCGATGGCGGTCTGGGTGATGAACGGGACCAGGTTGTTCGGAATGCCGCGCGGGAGTTCGCCGATGAGGGCGCTCGGGTGCGCGCCGATGGGGTTGAAATAGCGGAGAAGGATGCCCTTGACCGCGCCCCCGTTGGCCTTCACCGTATCGCGGAGGATGTCCTCGCACATCGTCTTGGTGTTGCCGTACGGCGACATCGCCGGCTTGCGCGGGGTCTTTTCCGTAACGGGAACGACCTCCGGCTCGCCGTACACGGTGGCGGAAGAGGAGAACAGCACGTTGCACCCCCCTTTGTCCTGGGCGGCCTGGAGCACGTTCATAAAGCTCAGGAGGTTGTTCTGATAGTACATCAACGGCTTCGCGACGGACTCGCCCACGGCCTTGAAGGCGGCGAAATGGATGACCGCGTCGATGGGATAGTCGGCGAAGATCTTCTTCACGGCCTCCGCATCGCAGAAGTCCATCTCCACCAGCGGGATATCGTCCCGGCCGGTGATTTTCTTCACGCCTTCGAAGCAAGTCAGGTCACAGTTGGAGAAATTGTCGGCGACCACCACGTCGTAGCCCGCCTCGATGAGTTCCACGGTGACGTGGCTCCCGATAAACCCCGCGCCGCCGGACACAAGCACTGTCTTTTTCATATCGTATAGAATAGCAAGTAACAAAGATACGAAAAAAAACTATCTTTGCAGTATGCGTACATGGATGATTCTGGGCATGCTCGTCGGGGGGTGCCTCGGGCTGCAGGCGCAGACGCTGCAGCAGAAAGTGGACCAGGCCGTTACCCGGGAACCGCTCAAGGGAGCCGTCGTGGGCGTGATGGTACAGGACGCCGCCGGGCATGTGCTGGCAAGCCGGGAGGCCGGCCGCCGGATGGTGCCGGCGTCCAACCTCAAGCTCGTCACCACGGGGACGGCGCTGCACGCCCTCGGACCGGATTTCCGGTTCGAGACCGGCATCGGCTACACCGGTACCGTGGAGGACGGCACCCTGCATGGGGACGTGTACATCATCGGCGGGGGCGACCCGACCATCGGCGTCACGGATACCGTCGCCGTGAAGCCGGACGCCCTGTTCTGGCGTTGGAAGTCCCTGCTCAAGGACGCCGGAATCAGCCGCATCGACGGACGCATCATCGGTGATGGACGGGCCTACGAGGGCCATCTGGAGAATACGACCTGGGGCTACGACGATACGGGCACCTACTACGGAGCGGGCTGCAACGCGCTCAGCTACTATGAAAACGCGATCGACTATCTCGTCTCGGCAGGGGCCGCCGACGAGCCGGTCAAGGTGACCCAGCGCTTCCCCGACACGCCCTGGATGCACTTCAGCAACCGGACATGGACCGCGCCCAAGGGCACCGGCAACAGCCTGTACCTGTACACCACGGACCTGGCTCCCTATGCGGAGATGCGCGGCACTTATGCCATTGACCGCAAGCCCAAGGTGGAACACTTCGCGAACAAGTACGGCGCCCTCACCTGCGCCTACTACTTCTGGCAGAACCTGCGCGACACGGGCTGGGATATCTCCGGCGGCTATGCCGACATCGACCGCGGCGGCTACGTCCGGGGCGCGGACTTCGTCCCGGCGTACAAGGCCGGCACCCCGCAGGTGCTCGGCCAGTCCGCCTCCCCCGTCCTCGCCAAGATCGTCCGGCAGACGAACGTCCTCAGTGACAACTTCTACGCGGAGGCCCTCTTCCGCCAGATGGGCGAAAAGGCTTCCGGCAACGCCGTGTACGACAGCTGCCGGGTGGCGGTGTACGACGTGCTCGAGGGATTGATGGAAAGCGACCTGGCCGGCATCCGTATCGAAGACGGCAGCGGCCTGTCGCGCCTGAACACCGCCTCCCCCGCCTTTCTGGTCTCGTTCCTGCGGTCGATGACCCGTTCCCGCGGCTTCGACGCCTTCCTCGCCAGCCTCCCGCAGCCGGGTGAAGGCACGCTGAACACGCTCCTTCCCAAGCTCACTCCCGCCCAGAAAGCCCGCATCCGCATCAAGAGCGGCTCCATGGACGGCGTCCTCTGCTACAGCGGCTACATCCTGGACGAGCAGGGCAAGCCTGCCCGCATCTTCTCCCTGATGGTGAACGGGGCCACCGCAAAAACGGCCGCCCTGCGAGAAACGCTGGGCGGCCTGATCGAAGCGATGCTGTAAGGCGCTGATGCCCCAAGACGACAAAAGGTGTCCGGAGACTCTCCGGACACCTTTTTCATATGGGTGTGTGATTCGGCTTATTCGCCGAGACCCTTCTTCACGGCCTCGCTGAGCTGGTCGTAGAGGGCGTCGGTCTTCTCGAGGAGTTCCTTGCGGATGCCGTCGTAGTAGGCCTTCTTGTTGCCTTCCGGCTTGCCCAGCTTGTCGCGGAGCTCGTTGAAGAGATCCACGGCGCCGTCGATGAGGTTCGCCACCTCGTCGGCGTTCTTGCCCGGATGGACGGAGAGGAACAGCGCGCAGTCGTCCACGAATGCACCGATCACATACTCGATGTCTTTCTTGATGTCACGAAGATTCATAAGATTCTATTCTTTTCAATTATCGCAGCAAAGATAGCAATTATTTTGAATAAAACCTTTCTAAGACTCCTTGTCCGAAATATACTCGAATTGTCCGAGCTCCTCCTTCCATTCCATCCGGTGGATATCCCAGTTCCGCCCCTTGGCGGCGCTTTCCAGTTTCTGGGCGATGATCACTTTTTCGCCGTCCGTACGGACGTTGATCATGCCATAGACCGTCACCACGCGCTCTTTCTTCTTCTGTTCGGAGAGGTCCAGGTCCTTCAGTTCCAGGAACTCCTTGCCCGAGCGGGCAAGCTCGGTGGAGAAGATGAGGGAGCGCTTGCCGCGGCTGTATTTGCCGATGGTGCCGAGCGTGTCGGGACGCGGGTGGCAATGCGGCTCCTCGTCACCGCTGGAAATGATCGTGGCGATCGGGTTCATGACCTGCAGGAACTCGCTGGAGAAATCGGCACTGCCGTGGTGGCAGGATTTGGCGATGTCCACTTCCAGGGACTTCCGGGCCGCGAGGACCGCTTCCTGGATTTTCGCTTCCTTTTCCGCTTTTTCCCCGGCGGTAAGCTTCTTGTTTTCCAATTCCTTCTTGAGGCCAGCGATGTCGATGCCGGAATAGGCCTTGATCAGGTGGTATTCCGATTCCGTGTTCAGGTCGCCGCCCGCCAGGAGCCGGAGATGGCCGATGGTGAGCTTGACGATGACCGAGTGGCCGTTCTTCGTCTTTCCCGTGTCACCGAAAGACGGCAGGGCGGCCTTTCCGTTGATCTCCTCCGCCACAGGGCCCATGATCTCCATGGTCACCCCGTTCTTGTCATAGAGCGGCTCCGATCCCCTCCGGACCCCGATCTTGGGGGCGTCCGTCTTCTTGAGCATGTTGATGTACGTGCCGGCCTTCACGTTCTTGATCCGCTCCTGGTAATCGGCATCCGTTTCACACAGGTCGGTGACATACGTCTTGCCGTTGTACTTGATCTCCGTACCCAGCGCGGCGCCGGCCCCTTCGATCATGCCGTTGTGATAGACCTTCTTGATCTTGATCTGCGGCTTCTCCTCCTTCGTCTTGGCGAAGATGGTGCCGAACCCCAGGTAGTGGTCCGTGTCGGAATGCGAGATGACCACCGTGAACGGCGGGGCGGAATTCTGGGGCGAACGCAGGTTGAAACGCCATTTCAGGAAGCGGTACATGTTGTCCGACTTGCCGGCGTCGATCAGGAAATGCTTGTCGTCCGGAGTGACGATGTGGCATCCGTCCCCCTGGCCGACGTCAATGAAATTGATCTCGAGCGGACGCTCGAACTGCATCTCGGAACGCTTGATCCAGCCGTCCTTGTTCCGGCAATGGACCCTGATATACTCCTCCGTCTTCTTTCCGCTGGTAACCGTCTTGGTCACATAGTGGTCGTCTTCAATCATGGGAGACATGAAGTCACCGAAGAGCAGTTCCTTGAGGAAGGTGAACTTGGTCTTGCCCGTATTGGGGTCGGTCACCAAGTCCTGGAGTTTGACCGACGGATAGGTGGCGTACCCCACCTTTTTGATATTACCAGCCATGTTTGTAAAAAATTTAATTACACACCTTTCCAAAGGTAAGAAAAATAATTGGAATTCACCGCATTCCCTTTTATTTCATTTCCTTCAGGATTTCGGCGATGGCCGCTTCCAGCTGGGGATCCTTGCCTTCGAGGCGGTCCTTGAAGGTGTTCTTGACGTAGATATCGGGCTTGACGCCGGTGTTCTCCAGGTCGGAACCGTCGATGACGCTGTAGCAGCCCCAGGCCGGCATGCGGCAGGTGGAGCCGTCCAGCAGGCGGACGGACGAGGTGAAGATGATCCAGCGGTAGGTTTCCGTGCCCACGAGTTTCGCGATGCCCAGGGTCTTGATGCCGTTGGAGGTCACCTCGGCGTCGGAAAGGCTGTGCTCATTGACGAGAACGACGATGGGACGGTCGCCCGGGGTGACATTGGGATGGCTCGTCCGCGGGAAGTCGCGGTAGGCCCATTCGAAATGGGACTGGCCGCGGAGGAAGTCGATGACCTCCTTGTGGACATTGCCGCCGTTGTTGTACCGCAGGTCCAGGATGAGCGCGTCCTTGTCGAACACTTCCGTATGCATCTTGAGCAGGAAGGACTCCAGGTCCTCCGCGCCCATCGCCCGCATGTGGATGTAGCCGACCTTTCCGCCGGTCTTGGCCGCGACCATGTCGGCGCGCTGCTCCTCCCATTCCTTGTAAGCGAGCGTCTTGAGCGCCGCGGAAGTGGTGGTATGGACCTTGGTGTCGAACTCCTTGCCGCCGCGGCTGAACGTGAGTTTCAGCTCGTCCATGGGCACCGCGCCGGAGAAGTAGTTCTCGCGGTTCACGGCCTTGTTCACCCGCACGCCGTTCACGGCGACCAGTTCGTCGCCTTTCTTCACGTCGATTCCGAACCGGTCGGCCGGGGAATCCGCCAGGATGCCGGCAACCTTGTACGGGGCGGCCTTGTCAAAGAGGATGCCGGTCCCATAGGTGCGGGTGCGGGTCTCCATCTTTTCCTCGGCGCCGCTGGAGGAGAAGCCCAGGTGCGAAGAGTTCAGTTCGCCCAGGAGGTCGGCGAGGAGCGTCCGGAGGTTCGCGCGCGTCCGGACGTAAGGAAGGAGCGAGGCGTAATAGTCCCGGACCGCCGGCCAGTCGGCGCCGTGGAAATGCACGTCGTAGTAATTCTGCTCCAGCACGGCCCAGGTCTCGTAAAACATCTGCCGGAACTCGTCGTCCAGGACCGCCTCCACGTCCTTCTTGACCTCGGTCTTGGCGGCGGACCCGGCCGCCGGATCGACCTTGTAGATGGCGCCGCCCGACAGGCAGTACAGCGCATCCTTGCTATGGAAGAAAGAGCCGCCGCGGAGGTCCTTGACCGCCTTCGGCTTCGCTTCCGGATCGGAAATCTCCAGGGAGAAGACGCCGGGGGCGCCTGCACCCATCGACGAATACAGGAGATAGTCCTTGCCCTTGGTGGAGAAGATGTACGGATTTCCCTGGGCGCCTTCGCGCTCCACGCGAATCAACCGCTCGTGGATATCCTTGAAGTCGATGACCACGGTCGAATCCTTCTTCGGCTTGTCCTTCTTGTCCTTGAACAGGTCCTCCACGTTCTCAGACTTGAAAGGCGTGTCATATTTCCGGAGCGGAAGCTTGTACAGGGCGGGACGGGCTCCGCGAGGGAACGAGGAGGCCGTCGGATTCGCCAGCAGGTACATGTATTTTCCGTCGGGCGAGAATACGGGGTTCCGTTCGACCGAAGCGGAACGGGTGAAGTTCCGCAGGCTTCCGTCCTTGAGATTATACAGGAAAATGTCGCTCTCGAACCGGTACATGGCATCGAAGGCCAGCCAGGTGCCATCCTGGGAGAAGGCAAGATTGTACCCCTCGAAGGACCAGAATTCGGCCTCGGCCACCCGGGTTGTCGTGCCGGCTTTCATGTCGTGCAGCATCACGGAGCGGCTTCCGTCGATGAAGGCGAGCTTTTCCCGTTTCGGGTCAGCCTGCAGGCTGTTGGAGTTGTTCTCCGTCAGGAAGACCGGCGATTCGCCGGCGCTTCCGTCGGCCGCGATCCGGAAGAGGTTGGTCCAACCCCGGTCCGTCCGCGTATAGTAGATGGTCTTGCTGTCATGGGCCCAGACCACCTCGTCCACCCGCTCGTCCGTGGGGGTATCCAGCTTCCGGAGGTACTTGCATTTCGTATCGGAGACATACAGGCCGCCGCGGATGACCAGCGCGAACTTCTTCCCGTCCGGGGAAACGTCCGCCGCGGAGGGCGTCTGTCCTTCGAAGGCGCGGCGAACCTCCACGCGGCCGGAAGCGATCTGGATCTGCGGGACCGACACCTTCGCGGTGGCCGGATCCAGGACATGGATCTCATAGTCCTTCAGGAACACGATGGCCGAGCCCCCGAACGCGATGGACGGATACTGGACGGACTTGTCGAAGGAAGTGAGCTGCTGCGGTTTTCCGCCCTTGACGTATCGGACGATGTTGGACTCCTTGTTCAGCTCGTCGCTGACGTAGTAGATGTTGCCCTCCTTGTCAGCCATGGGCCACTGGTCCTTGCCGATGTAGTCGGTCAGCTCCGTGTAGACCTTGGTACGGGGATTCCAGCTCTTGATGTTGGGGTTGTGGTCGCCCACATAGCGTTTCCGGGTGGGGAAACTGATGCTCTCCATCGACTCGTTGAAGAGGAATTCGCCCGTCTTGGGATTCTCGGCGAGATTGACCACCGTGTTGAAATAGCCGTCGAACATGCGCTGTGGGGTGCCGCCCGCGACGGCCACCTGGAAGGTGGTCTTGCGGGCGCTTTCGCGCGTGGACTCGAAATAGATCCGGTCCGACTTGGGCGACCAGCCCACCGGCACGTCCGGCGCTTCGTGGAAGGTCAGCTGGACGGCCTGTCCGCCGGTGACGGGAACGACATAGACGTCGTTGTTGCCCTGGATGTCGGAACTGAAGGCCAGCCATTTCCCGTCCGGGGAGACGAGCGGGGAATCCTGCACTCCCGGCATCGTGATGACGGCCGTGGCCTGTCCGCCCCCGACGGGGACGGAATAGATGTCGCCGTCATAGCTGAAATAGATCTGCTTCCCGTCCGGGGACAGCGACGGGTGGGACGCGAAACGGATGTTGTCGGCCAGGGAGGCGGCGGAGGCGGCCACCCAAACGGCGGCCAGCAGGAGGAGCTTCTTCATATCTGTCTGATTGTAACAATACAAAGATAGCTTTATTTCTTATCTTTGCCCCATGGAGTGGGAAGGAAAACGATATCATGCCGTCAAGGAACCGGGGCAGAAACTGGTCGTAGACGCGGGATTCACGTGCCCGCACGGCCGGTGCACGTTCTGTGACAACGCCGCGTTCCATCCCGCTTACAGCTCTCCGCAGAAAGGCATCACGCAGCAGATTGACGAAGGGATCGCCTTCCATGCGGCCCGGGGAAAGTCGAACGGGCCCTATCTCGCCTACTTCCAATCCTTTTCCAATACATATGCTCCGTTGGAACGGCTCCGGGAAGTTTACGCGGAGGCCCTGGCGCATCCGGCCGTATCGGGCCTTGTCATCGGCACCCGGCCGGACTGCGTGGACGCGGAAAAGCTGGATTTCATCGCCTCTCTCGGATGCGCCCGGATGGAATACGGGATCGAGTCATGCCGGGATGAAACCTTGCTTCGCGTGCATCGCGGGCATGATTTCGCCTGCGCGGAACGGGCCGTGCGGGAAACCGCCGCCCGCGGGATCCCGGTCTGCGGGCACTTCATCCTGGGCCTGCCGGGTGAAACACGGGAAACGCTGCTGGAAGACATCTCAAGCATCAATGCCCTCCCGCTGGACTGCATCAAGTTCCATCAGCTGCAGATCCTGAAAGGGACGCCGATGGCCGATGAGTTCGCCGCCCGGCCGGAGGAGTTCGTCCGCTGGACGTTGGACGAGTACATCGACCTTTTGTCCGATCTCATGGTGCGCCTGCGCCCGGACATCGCCGTGGGCCGGCTCGCCGCGAGCGTCCCGCCCCGCTTTCTTGCCGTACCCGGCTGGGGCGTGCGCGCATCGGACTTGCACCAACTCCTGGAGCGGCGCTTATCGGAAAGGAACGGCTGGCAGGGAAAAAGCTACTGCAGCGGCCACCAGTCGGGCTTGGAATAGTCGAAAGAACGCCGCTCCGCTTCCCAGGCGGTGGAGACATACACCGTATCGGCCCGGTCGATGTACAGGCGGCCTTCCAGATGGTCGCACTCGTGCTGGAAGATGACGGCGGTGTAACCATGGACGGTATCCTTCTGCGGCTTGAGCGTCTCGGGATGGACATACGAGACGATGACGTCCGTGTAGCGCGGGACGAGGCCGCGCATGGGCGGGACGGACAGGCAGCCTTCCGGCCCCTTGCCGATGCTCCCGAAAAGACTGTCGATGCGGATGTTCAGGTAGCACTCGAACGGGCCGCCTTCCTTGTCCAGCCGCTGCAGCCAGATGATGCGCTTGCCGATGCCCACCTGCGGCCCGGCGATGCCCACGCCGTCGTGCTGCGGCGCGCGCACGGTGGCCAGCATCTTGGCCATCAGGGTCTGGAGGTCCTTGGACTTGAGTTCGGCTTTGGTGAAATCCACGCACGGGGTACGGAGAATGGCGCTGTCCTCCGGCCACACGGTCACATACATTACGGAATCGGACTGGCGGATGATCAGGCGCTGCTCTTTCGTGAACGTCTTCGGGCGGTTGAAGGCCAGGAACACCGCGATCAGGATCAACAGCGGAAAGAGATACCGGTTGATCTGTTTCATCGTCATTTTCATCGGAACAGGGATTTTACGAGGGCGGGGATGTCGGCCACTTTCACGACCTCGATGCCCTCGGGCTTGCGGTCGAAGCGGGTGTAGGAGGAGACGAAGATGCGCTTGAAGCCCAGGCGGGCGGCCTCCACGGCGCGGCGCTCGGCCTGGGAAACCGGCCGGATCTCGCCGCTCAGGCCCACCTCTCCGGCAAAGCACACGTCGCTGGGGATGGCGTAGTCGAAGTTGGAGGAAAGGACGGCCACCACGACCGCCAGGTCGCAGGCCGGGTCCGTGATGCGCAGGCCGCCGGCCATGTTCAGGAACACGTCCTTCTGGCTGAGCTTGAAGCCGGCGCGGCGCTCCAGCACGGCGAGGAGCATGTTCAGGCGGCGGACATCGAAGCCCGTCGCGCTGCGCTGGGCCGTGCCGTACACGGCCGACGAGACCAGCGCCTGCACCTCGAACATGAAGGGACGGTTGCCGTCCAGCATGGCGCTCACGGCCGTGCCGCTGAGCCCGTCCTCGTGCTGGGGGATGAGCAATTCGGAAGGATTCGCCACCTGGCGGAGGCCGGCGCCGGTCATCTCGAACACGGCGAGCTCCGCCGTGGATCCGAAGCGGTTTTTGATGCTCCGCAGGACGCGGTAGGGGCCGCGGTTTTCGCCCTCGAACTGCAGGACCACGTCGACGATGTGCTCCAGCACCTTCGGGCCCGCGATGGCGCCTTCCTTGGTGATGTGGCCGATGAGGATGACCGGGATGCCGCTGCCCTTCGCGAAGCGGAGCAGCGCGGCGGCGACCTCCTTGACCTGCGTCACGGAGCCGGCGGTGGATTCCACGTTCTGGCAGTACATCGTCTGGACGGAGTCCACGATGACGAGGTCCGGGGCGGTCTCCTCCGCCTCTGCGATGATGTTGTCCATCAGCGTCTCGCTGTAGATCAGGCAGTTGGAGGCGTCACCGCCCAGGCGGTCCGCCCGCATCTTCACCTGTTTGACGCTTTCCTCGCCCGTGACGTAGAGGACTTTCAGGGACGGGCAGCTGAGGGGAATCTGGAGGGAAAGGGTGGACTTGCCGATGCCGGGTTCACCGCCCATCAGCACCAGGGAACCCTTGACGATGCCGCCGCCGAGGAGGCGGTCCACCTCGGCGCTGCCCAGGGACACGCGGTCCTCCGCGGTCGTGGACACGTCCTTCAAGGGCATCGGCTTACGCCCTGCGCCGGGAACGGACACCGCGAGCGGCCGCTTCCCCGTCACCACTTCCTTCTCCACCATCGTATTCCACTCCCCGCAGGCGGGACACTTGCCCATCCACTTGGAGTATTCGTTGCCGCAGTTCGAGCAGAACCACACGGTCTTCGCTTTCGTCGATCCTTTCACAGCCATGATCCGTCGTCTTTCGTTCCGCTAAGATACAAAAAAAAGATATTGTTCCATCTCGGGACAATATCTCATCGCAATGATTGCGGGACTTCGCTTACTCGGCGACGACCTGGTTGGCGGCGGCAACGACGGAGTCGGCGGCGGCGGCGACGGTGGTGTCGACAGCCTCGACGGCTTCCTGGACCTCCTCGACGGCGGCCTCAGCCTCGGACTCGGCCTTCTTGGAATTGTTGTTTCCGCAAGCGGCGGCGCAGATCATCATCGCGATGACGGCGGCGGACATAAATACCTTTTTCATGGTTGTACGTTTTTACTAACTAGTTAAACAAAACACTTTCGGGCGGCAAAGGTACACCCGATTCTTGAAACAAACAAGAATTTTTTAAAATATTTATAATTTAAGGATACTACAATTTCATTACAGTCTATCGGCGATTCAGCTCGAAGACCTCCATGTCATGGACTTTCCCGCTATCAATGTGAAAGCGGAGAGCCGTCCGGAAAGCGTGCCAGCCCTGGTTACCACAGGCCCCGGGGTTGATATACAGGACTTTTTCGGACTTATCATCCATAACCTTCAAGATGTGGGAATGCCCGCAGACAAAGATGTCGGGCCGATGCTGCCGGATAAGCGCCCGCGCCTCGGGATAATAGTGGCCGGGCGACCCGCCGATATGGGTCATCAGCACTTTCAATCCCTCGCACTCCCAGCAGCGGTACAGCGGACACCGGTCCAGCAGCCGCCGGTCGTCGCAATTGCCGATGACGCCCTTCAGCGGCTTGAAGGCGGCGATCTCCGCCTCCGTGTCCAGTCCGCCCCCGAAGTCCCCGGCATGCCAGATCTCGTCGACATCCCGGAGGAACTCCTTGAACTCCGGCGAAAACACGCCGTGCGAATCCGATATGAGTCCGATAAACATGGTCCTGCAAAGATAGCAAATGTTGAATTCTGCCCAAAAACTTTCAAATAAGTGTCGCAGACGCCCGGCCGCGCCCCTTTTTGCCGGAACGGGTTGCCAACTCTCCGCGAAATGAGTATCTTTGATTGGAACTAAAAACTATGGACATGAGATTATTCTCCCATCATCATGGATTTTGGGGGGCTTTTTGCGCCCTCTCCCTTGCCGTCTTAAGCTTCACGGGCTGCGGCCCCAAGGAGGAACCGATTCCTCCGTCAAACCCCGGTGGCGACTCGACCATTCCGGTTTCCGAGGTCTTCGTCAGTCCTGCCTCCCTGACACTGGATATCGGCAAAACCGCCACCTTGACGGCGTCGGTCAGCCCTTCGAATGCGACGTCCAAGACGGTGACCTGGTCCAGTTCGAACGAGTCGGTGGCCACTGTGGCCAATGGAAAGGTGACCGCCGTCGCCGGCGGAACGGCGACGATTACGGCCTCGGTCGACAACAAGTCGGCAACCTGTTCCGTGACAGTCAAAGTCGACGCGGAATCGGCGGCCAAGGCGGCCTTGATGAAAATCTACAACGCGATGGACGGCGCCCATTGGACACTCGGCAACAAATGGGATGTTTCCAAGCCGCTCAATGACTGGGAATGTGTCGAGTGGGATTCGTCAAAGAAAGAACTCAAACTGACGTTCGGCGGTGTCGGTCTCCAGGGAGAGTTCCCCGACTGCTTTGACGAATTGACGTCGCTCACCTGGTTCTTGCTCCAGAATGAACCGGGAATTACCGGGACGCTTCCCGCCAGTTTCGCAAAACTGAAGAACCTGAAGTGGATGTTCATCAACACCACGTCGATGACGAGCCTGCCGGATATCTTCAAGGATATCCCGTTCACCTTCGTTTCGCTTAACGGTAACGAGAAGATGGCCGGTCCTCTTCCCGCATCCCTTCCCGGCAGCAATCCGACGTCCGTGGAGGTGCAGCTTTGGGGCAACGCCTTCACCGGGACGGTCCCGGATTCCTGGGCCAGTCTGGGCAACAGATTGAAGATCGAAAACGAAACGCACCTGGACGCACGGGTTCCCGACTCTTTCATCACGGCCGCAGATGCGTCCTATCTGATCAATATGTATCTCGAGTTGGCCAGCTGGAGAGAGACCCCCATCGTGGTGGGGGACTATGACATCCCCGCCTTCTGGCCGAAGAGGGGGCTGAAAGACATCGTCACCGGAAAGTCGATTCCCTACAAGGAGATTTGTGCCAAGAACAAGGTTACCATCCTGCTGAATTGGGCCACCTGGTGTCCTTTCTCCAAAGAAGTCATGCCGATCTTGAAGCGGATGTATGAGAAATACCACAAAGACGGCTTGGAGATCATTGCCGCCTTCAACGCCTCCGACGACACCTCCGATGAAGGTCGTCCCCTCAAAGATATCCTCCAGGAGCGGGGTTATGACCAGTGGTATAATTTCAACATTTGGGACCTCTCGACAACGGAATGGTCGATCTGGTGCGCCGGCACTCCTTCGGCCACCCTGGTGGACAAGGACGGCAATACCATCGCCTCCGGCAAAACCAATGTTTCCGATCCTCTCCGGAACAGGTTTGGATACACGGCTTCGACCACGCTGATTCCCACCCTGGAGAGCATCTTCGGCCCGGCGGAGGGAGATGACGACTACGCTTCCACCGATTACTCACAGGACGGGAAGGTCATCACGATCCAGAAGGCCACGACGGGCAAGGGGATCAACCTCGTGTTCATGGGTGACGCCTATACCGACAAGGATATCGAATCGGGCCTGTATGAGCAGATGATGTGGAATGCCGCCGACCAGTTCTTCAGCATAGAACCGTACAAGTCCTTCAGGGACCGGTTCAACGTGTATGCCGTCACGGTCGTCTCCAAGAACGGAAGGACCGGTGCGGGCTACACGACCGCGCTGGGAACCCAATTCGTCAATGGCTCGGCCGCTACCGGCAACGAAGACAAGATCTACAACTATGCCTTGAAGGTTCCCGGCATCTCGGACAAGAAGAATCTGACGATCGGAGTCCTGGTGAATACGATCTACCATGGCGGCATCGCGTCCATGAGCGAGTCCCTCCAGTCCGGAATCGGTTATTATGCTTCCAATGGCAACCTTCCTTACGTGTTCGGGAATACGGTCCGTCATGAAGTGGGAGGTCACGCTTTCGCCTTCCTCGCGGACGAGTACGCCACCAGCCACGAATCCATCTCCCAGGCCGAGATTGACGTATACAACAGAAGGTACAAGGACTATGGCTGGTATGCCAATGTAGACTTCACCAACGACCCGAAGAAGGTCAAGTGGGCCGACTTCCTCTCCGACGCGCGCTACAAGGACGAGGTGGGCATCTATGAGGGAGCTCTCAATGTCACGAAGGGTGCCTACAGGCCTTCGGAGAACAGCATGATGAACCAGAACATAGACTATTTCAACGCGCCTTCTCGCTGGGCGATCTACCAGCGCATCATGAAGCTCAGCGGAGAGTCCTGCTCCTTTGACAAGTTCCTGGAGTACGATGCCGTGAACCGCGGCGCGAAGCAGGCTCATGCCCCGCTTACCCGCCCGGGTAACGGCTGGGTGCCCGGCTCCGCACCGGTCATAACGCGATGAAGCAGCTGAATTCCTAGTATGACAGGTAAACCGCCGTGGCCGCCAGGACCGCGGCGGTTTCCGTCCGGAGGCGCGAAGCGCCGAGATGGACGGGAACGTAACCGTGTTCCACGGCGAGGCGCGCTTCCTCCGGGGAGAAATCCCCTTCCGGGCCGATCAGGATGGTGATGTCCTTGCATTCGTAGGCTTTCAAAGCCTCCTGGATGGAGATGCGCTTGGTATCGCCTTCGAAGCAGTAGGCGATGAGCTTGAGGGATTCCTTTGCCTGCTCCGCGGGCTCGGAATGACAGATGAAGTCTTTGACGGAAATGGGGTCCGCGATTTCGGGAATGCGGGCCTTGAGGGACTGCTTGGTGGCGGAAAGGGCGATGCGGAGGGCGCGGTCGGTCTTATAGACCTTGCGCTCGGAGCGCTCGCCGATGGTGGGCACGATGCGGTCCACGCCCACCTCCGTGGCCTTTTCTACGAACCATTCGAAACGGTCGTTGTTCTTCGTGGGGCAGCATGCGACGGTGAGCCGGTAGGGGTGACCGCCCCAGCCCGGGAAGGCCTCCCGCACCTCGGCCTCGGCCCCCTTGGGGCTGTCGTCCGTGAGTCGGCAGCGATACATCGTCCCGAGGCCGTCGATCACGTGGATCTCATCCCCAGCGCGGTGCCGCAGGACCCGCACGCAGTGGCCGGATTCGTCGGCATCCAACCGGCAGAAACGGCCGTCGGCCTCGTACGCGTAGAATAGTTCCATCTTACATCCGGATAATCTCTACCTCGCCGTCCATGCCCACTTTGATGATCTGGGAGGCCTTGCCGGTGGAGTCGGTGTCGATGGAGGGCGGGACGACGAAATCGACGGCGTCCTTGATCTCCTGCGGGATTTCGCTGAAGCGGGCGGGGGTGGGCTCGCCGGAGATGTTCGCGGAGGTCGACACCACCGGACGGCCGAGCTTGAAGGCCAGGTCCTTACAGAAATCGAACAGCGGGATGCGCATGCCCACGGAGCCGTCCTCGGCGACGGCGTTCCAGGCGAGGTGCCAGCGGTCGCCGGGCTCCCCTTCCACGCCTGCCTGCGCATCGGGATAGATGATCGTCATGGGCTTGTCATTGACCTCCACGAGGTCCACCGCCATGGACGGGACCTGCCGCACATACTTGGCGACCATGTCCAGGTCCGCGGCCAGGAGTACCAGCGACTTGGCTTCGCTCCGCCGCTTGATGGCATAGATCTTCGCTACGGCTTCCGGGTTCGTGGCGTCGCAGCCCAGCCCCCAGACGGTGTCGGTGGGATACAGGATCGTGCCGCCGGCCCGGAGGGTCTTCAGGGCCTCGGCGAGGACTTCATCGCGTTTCATAGTAGGTGGCAATGACGGGATAATGGTCGGAATACTTGACTTTCGGAACCTCGTAGCTCACGACCTGCAGGTCGCGGGGATAGAGGATGTAGTCGATCCGCAGCAGCGGCCAGAGGTGGCGGAAGGTGGCGCCGAAGCCCTTGCCGGCCTGGACGAAAGAGTCCTTGCGGCCGCGGGAGAGGCGGTACAGCGTATAGGACAGCGGATTGTCGTTGAAATCGCCCAGGACCACCGAACGGACGGGGCATTCATCCACGTCCTTCATCACTTCCTCCACCTGCCGGGGCCGCTGCGTGATGCCGCGGCGCATCTTCCGGCCGGTATCCTCCACCATCTCGTCGGTATGCCGGCCGATGGATTTCACCAGGCCGGACAGGGAGATGTTGTAGCTCTCGAAATGGCAGTTGTAGAAGCGCAGGACCGTGGAGTCCAGCTGGATGTCGGTATGGAGGGCCAGGTTCGTGGATTTCTCGAAGTCCAGCTTGCCCTTGTACAGGACGGGGCGGCGGGACAGCGTGACATTTCCCGCATGGCCGCTCTCCCCCGTGAGCACATAATACTCTGCGTGATAGCCGGGGAAACGGTCACGGAACCAGGCGTCCATGTTCAGGGTGTTCGGGAGATGGAATTCCTGCAGGCAGATGACATCGGCATTCGTGCGGCGCAGGAAGGCGGCGACGGAATCGGCCAGGACCAGGCGCTTGTCGCCCATGTTCCCGTGCATGAACAGGCCCACGTTATAGGAGACGACCTTGAGCGTGGGTTCCCGCTCCGGTTCGGGGGCCTTGAACTGGTAGTACTTGCCGATGAGGAAAATGGCCGGCAGGAGCATCACCAGCAGGAAGCCGGTCATCCGGGAGCGCCGGAAGAGGGCCCAAATAAAGAACAGGACCGTCAGGACCAGCACCGGGATGAACAGGAGGCCGAAGATGGTGAAGAACCAGGCCTTCGCCGGGTTCACGAGCACGGACAGGTAGCTCAGGGCCAGCAGGCCGCCGAGGGCCAGCGAGGCCGTCCCGAACGTAAGCCGGGAGAACCACCCGTGCCGTTTCTTTACCTCCGCCATACTTTGCCGCTTTTACGCCAATACCAGACAAGCAGGAAGCCGAACAGGGCGCCACCCAGGTGCGCGAAATGGGCCACACCCATCTGCGCGCCGGTGATGCCGGTGAACAGTTCGATGCCGATGAAGATGGCCACCATCCACTTCGCATCCAGCGTGACCGGCGGGAAGATGAGGGTCATCCGAGCCTCGGGATACAGCATCGCGAAGGCGACGAGCACGCCGTAGATGGCACCGGAGGCGCCTACCATCGGGGTGCGGTAGAGGTCGATGACTTCCTGCTGCAGGACCGGATCCGCCGAGGCGATGGCCTGGTGGTACTGGAGCCATTCCACGCCCGTGTGCAGGGCGACGGCGCCGAAGCCCGTCACGAAGTACAGGATCAGGAACTTCTTCGTGCCCAGGGCCCGCTCCACCACCATGCCGAACATCACGAGGGTGTACATGTTGAAGAAGATGTGCCACCACCCGCCGTGCATGAACATGTGCGTGAGCGGCTGCCACCAGCGGAAGAAGGGGGATGCCGGGTAGAACATCGCGAAAGTCCCGACCATGAAGTTCTCGTTGATCAGCGTGGCCACGAACATGATCACGTTGATGATGAGGAGGCTCCGGGTGACGGGCGGGATCCTTTCGAGGAAATTGCTTGGGAAGGCCATCAGAATCGCTTGTCGATTTCGTCCAGCGGCAGGATGCTGATGATCCGGCGGCCGGAGGAGGTGAATTCAGGGTTGGAAGAGGAAAGGAGGGCGTCCACCAGGCGCTGCGCCTCCGTCGGGGAGGACAGCTTTTCGCCGCCGGACGCGCCCAGGACGGCGAATTTCTGCGCCAGGGACTGGACCATGGTCTCCGGCAGGGAGCCGTGGTCGTCGGCCAGGATGAGGATGAGGTCGCCCACCATCGTATGGACCTTGCCGGCCTCGGTGCTGTAACCCTCCGGGACGCCGTTCACGACGACGGTGTCCGTGCCGAAGGCCTCGATGTCGAAGCCCAGGCGCTTCAGCAGGTCCGCGTTCGCGTCGAAGAGCAGCCGCCCTTCCACGCCCACATTGACCTGCACCGGGAACAGGGCGGTCTGGCTCACGTGGGCCTCCTGGCCCAGCACCTGCAGGAAACGGTCGAAAAGGATGCGCTCCCGGGCGCGGCGGACGTTCACGACCATCACGCCGGAAGCCGACTGGGAGAAGATGTAC
>Ga0310696_10001392_pt1 | contig 35090 bp, 27 predicted proteins | sample AusTroGonzalo_MG_4_FD_203885 | JGI IMG/M metagenome (GOLD analysis project Ga0310696, IMG submission 203885) | Bovine rumen microbial communities from tropical cattle in Woodstock, Queensland, Australia - Gonzalo_02 (v2) (version 2) | ecosystem: Host-associated > Mammals > Digestive system >... | reverse complement strand
CAAAGAGCAGAAAAGATTGACGGAAAGGTCGTCAAAGCCCAAGTTGAACATGATGGGCCTGTCCTCCTCCGCGGCTCTTCCTATGGCGTCGTCAATGACCTTGAGGCCGTTGATGGGGCGCAGGAAAACTTCCTTGCCCCTTTTCGTCAGCATTATCATGGTGATAATGAAGCCGGAAAAGAGCAGAATGAATATGATTATGGGCAGCGTTGCGTGATCCATACTTTCTCCAGTTAATCAGTAGAGGTGATTATAGCAAAAATCGCCCTTCCCGCCAAAGGGAAGCCTAAACGCGCCCCTCTCCTAGGCTTTCAGCGCTTTCACGCCCGTTATGGTATAATCAATAAGTTAAGTCAAGTGAATAAATAAAACGGAGAAACAAGAAATATGCGCCTTAAACTGCTTTTGCCGCTCCTTACCCTCGCTCTGGCGCTGGGGGCTTTCGCGTCCGACGTGAAAGCACCGAAAATTGCCTACGTTGACACCGAGACGGCTCTCAACAACAGCAGGGAATACAAAGACTGCTCCCTGGCGCTTTTGGACGTCCAGGACGACAAGGAAGAAGAGCTGAGAAAAATGACCAGCGAGATAGACGCCCTGGGCGACAAGCTGAAAGTTTTGTCCGAAGCCAAACGCCAGGAAGAGGAAGCCAAATACCAGGCTCTGATCGCCAAGGCCAGCCGCTTCGCCGAGGACACCGACAAATCGCTGAGGGAACAGCGCTCATTGGACCTCAACAGGATCGCCAACAAACTGAAAAGAGTCATCGAAGACATCGGCCAGAAGGAAAAATACACCCTTATAATAGACCTCAAGGCCATCGTTTACTTAGACCGGTCCGAAATGAAAGACCTGACCGACGACGTCGTTTTAAAGCTGAACGACGACTACGCCAAGGAAAAAGAACGCCAGAGCAAGACCCCTAACCGCGTAAAATAATATGAAAAATCAGATATTCACCGCCTTTATGATTTCCGCCCTCGCCCTAAGCTCGTACGCCATGAGCTTCGCCTACGTCAACACCGAAGACGTGTTGCAGGGCAGCAAAGAGTTCAAGGAATGCGAAAGGAAAGCCCTGACCAAACGCGACCTCAAAACGGAAGAGATCGCCCAGATGTCCGCCCAGCTGGACAAGCTGGAAGCGCAGATCGCCGCTCTGTCGGCGGAAAAGAGCGCGCCCTTAAGGGAGCAGTACGCCAAGGATTTCGACCGCATCGAGCGCTTCAAAGAGCAGGCTACGGAAGAGATCACGGCCCAGCACAGCCACGACATGGAGCGCATCGCAGGCAAGATCCGCAACATAATTGAAAAGATCGGAGCACGCGACAACGTCTCCCTCATGCTCGACCTTAAAGCTATCCTCTACCTCGACCAGAAGGTCGTCAAAGACTACACCAAAGAAGTCACGAACGAGCTGAACCGCCAGTACGACGAGGAACTCGAAAAATTAAGAAGCAAACTTCCCTTAAGCAAATAACCATTAAGGAATAAATAAATGGAAATTCCCGTTTCCGTCATCGCAGGTCTTTTGGAAGCCGAAGTCAAAGGCGATCCCAACACCATCGTTTCCGGTTTCGGCGGCATCAACGAAGCCAAGCCGGGCGACATCACCTTTCTGAATGTTGAGAAGTACATCCCCTCTCTGATGACGACCAAAGCGGCCGCCGTATTGGTGAGGGCGAGCCTCAAGATCCCCGAAAACTGCCCGCCCGCGCTCATCATCGTCGATGACCCGCAGCTGGCTTTGCAGAAGCTCCTGGAGAAAGTCGCGCCCCCGAAAGTCGAATTCGCGCCCGGCGTGCATCCGACCGCCATTGTCGCTCCTTCCGCGGTCTTGGGCAAGAACGTCTCCGTCCAGCCCTACGCCGTAATAGAGGAAGGCGCAACCATTGGCGACAACTGCGTGATCGGCGCCTTCTGCTACGTCGGCCACTTCACCGAGATCGGCAACGACAGTTTCCTCTATCCGCACGTGACGATAAGAGAGCGCATCAAAATAGGCGAACGCGTCACCATCCATCCCGGGACGGTCATCGGCGCCGACGGCTTCGGCTACCTTGAAATTAACGGCAGACGCGAGAAAGTCCCGCAGATCGGCAACGTCTCAATCGGCGACGACGTCGAGATCGGCGCCAACACCTGCATCGACCGCGCCAGGCTCGACACCACGATCGTGAAGCGCGGCGCCAAGATCGACAACCTCGTCCAGGTCGCGCACAATTGCGAGATCGGCGAAGACTCCGTGCTTTGCGGCTGCTCCGCCATGAGCGGCTCCACCAAGATCGGCAACCGCGTTATCCTGGCCGGACAAGCCGGCCTCAACGGCCACATCGAGATCTGCGACGACGTAATAATAGGCGGCCAGTGCGGCGTCACCAAAGACATCCACACGCCGGGCTTCTACATCGGCTCCCCCGCCACTCCGCACATCACTTACAAGAAACGCGAGAGCGTCGTCGTAAAACTGCCTTTGATCCTGAAAGAACTCCACGACCTGGAAAAGGAAGTGGCGGCCCTGAAAGAAGAATTAGCCAAAGCAAAAGAAAACAAATGACCAAACAGACAACCATCGCCAAAGAAGCCAAGATCAGCGGCATCGGCCTTCACTCCGGCGAGATCACAAGCCTAAGGTTCCTTCCCGCCCCCGCCAACACCGGGATCGTCTTCAAAAGGACTGATCTTCCCATCCCGGGCGGCGTGGCTTTCCCGGCGCGAGTCCCTTCCGTACTCAACACCGACCGCAGCACCACGATCGGCAAACTGCTCCAGGTCCCGCAGTCCCCGCAGCCCGTCCCCATCGTGGTCCTGACCGTGGAGCACCTGATGGCTTCCATCTACTGCCTCGGCATCGACAACCTCTTCGTGGAAGCGACCGCCATGGAAACGCCCCTGATGGACGGCAGCGGCATAGATTTCGCCAACACTCTGAAAGAAGCCGGCATCTCAGAGCTCGATGAGGAAAGGCTTCCCGAACTGACCGTGACCGAACCCATAAAGGTCGAGCACGGCGACGCAACCATAGAAATACTCCCCGCCGACGAATACAAGATCTCTTACACCATGACGTACCCTCATCCCGTCATCGGCACGCAGTTCTTCGAGACCGTCGTCAACGAGGAAAACTTCATAAAGAACATCGCGCCAAGCAGGACCTTCGCCCTTTACAGCGAACTCTCGGCCCTGCTCAGCAGAGGCCTCATCAAAGGCGGCTCCCTTAACAACGCCATCGTCATAACGGACAACGCCATCCTGAGCAAGGACGGCCTCCGCTACCCTGACGAATTCGTGCGCCACAAAGTGATGGACCTGATCGGCGACCTCGCTCTTACGGGAAGAAGACTGAAAGCCCACGTCGTTTCCTCCCGTTCCGGACACACCTTGAACAACAAAGCCGCGGCGGCGCTCTTCGCCCTGGCTAGCAAAAATTAACATAAAACAAAATTAAAGATCATGGAAGAAACCAAAGCTCCTATAAGCCTCAATATCCAGGACATCATGGCGATTCTGCCGCATCGTCCTCCCTTCCTTTTAGTTGACAGAGTCGTGGCCACCGACTGCGACACCTACGTTGACGCCGTCAAGAACGTGACCATGAACGAGCCTTTCTTCGTCGGCCACTTCCCCGGCCAGCCCGTCATGCCGGGCGTCCTTATCATGGAGTCCCTGGCCCAGGCCGCGGCTATCGTCGTTTTGTGCAACCCGAGGTTCAAGGGCCTCATCCCCTACTTTTTGACCATGGACAAAGTGAAGTTCAGAAAACCCGTCCAGCCGGGCGACCAGCTTCACCTTAGGATTGACATCATCTCCATGCGATCCACCATGGGCAAATGCAAAGCCGTCGCTTCCGTGGACGGACAAAAAGTCGCGGAAGGCGAATTAGCTTTCGCCGTCGTGATGAACAAAGAAGAAAAAGCAGAAAAGGAATAAAGCCCCCATGATCCATCCAACCGCAGTCATCAGCCCGGGCGCGCAGATCGCCCCGGACGTTGAAATAGGACCTTACTGCGTCATCGGCGAAAACGTCAGAATTGGCGCAGGCTCAAAACTGATGAGCCATGTGGTGGTTGACGGCCTTACGACCATCGGCGAAAGGAACACTTTCTTTCCCATGGCGGCCATCGGCCACAAGACCCAGGACCTGAAATACAAGGAAGGCAACAAATGCTACCTTGAGATAGGCAACGACAACGTCATAAGGGAATTCGCCACCATCCACTGCGCCACCCTAGACGGCAGCAAGACGATAGTCGGCAACAACAACCTTATCATGGCCTACTGCCATATCGCCCACGAGTGCATTTTAGGCAACAACATCATCATGTCGAACGCCGCTACCTTGGCCGGACACGTCCAGGTTGGAGACTACGCCGTTCTTAGCGGCATGGCGGGCGTGCACCAGTTCTGCCGCATCGGCAAAATGGCTATGATCGGCGGCTGCACGAAAGTCACCATGGACGTCGCGCCCTTTACGCTCGTGGACGGCGTGCCGCCCCGCTGCGCCACAATCAACAGAGTCAGGATGAGCAGACTTGGCATCACCCAGGAGACCATCAACAAGATGAACCAGGCCTACAAGATCGTCTTCCGCCAGGAGATGAAACTGAAAGACGCCGTGGAGAAACTCAAACAGGATTACGCCGACGTTCCGGAAATAATGGAGCTCGCGGACTTCCTCACCAAATGCGAGCGCGGCCTCACAAGGTAAAACAAAAAAGCGCAAAAAAAAGAGCCCGCTTAAGGCGGGCTCTTTTTTTATTATTCCTTTACCAGGTCTAGGTAGTTGATGTTAAACTGGCCGCCCAGGGAGACGATCTTCAGTTCCTGCTTGCCTTCCGCGAGTTCCAGTTCCGCGACGTCAGGGGCGGTCTGCCAGGCCTGCCAGTTGCCGGTCTTCACGGAATTTTCCCAAACGAATTTTTGCTGGCCGTTCAAAAGAACTTTCACGGCTCCGGTTCCGTCCGGAGAGGAGAAGCGGACGCTCACTTTGTAGGTCCCGGGCGTTTTTACATTGAGCTTGTAGGAGAAATAACTTCCTTTTGCGCTGATATTGGTAAGATTCCTGCCGCCCGTCTCATCCTCACAGGTCTCCGCGCCGAGGCCGGAACTGATCTTTCCGGCTTCCGTGCCAATAAGGCGCCAGAGGTTGCCTTCCGGCTGCTCAGTGGCCGCGAAAGGTTTCTTGGGAGCGTTTTTCGCGTACTGCGCGGCTTTCTTGAGCAGAGGCTTCACGCTTGACTTAAGCTCGTCCAGGGAGATGAGGCCGGCTTTGTAGGCCGTTATGAGTTCCTTGGTCTCGCCCCAGGGCATCTGGATGTTGCAGCCGGCTTTGACCTCTTTCCAACAGACGCTGTGGCTGCCCCAGTCGGTCGTGACGAAGCCGTCGAAGCCCCACTCGCCTCTCAGAAGGTCAGTAAGCAGCGCTTTCGATTCGGCGGTATGGATTCCGTTGAAGCAGTTGTAGGAGCACATGACCGCCCAAGGCTTGGCTTCTTTTACGGCGATCTCGAAAGCCTTGAGATAAATCTCCCTCAGCGCTCTTTCGCTCAGCCTGGAATCGTTGTTGAGGCGGTTTTCCTCGCGGTTGTTGGCGCAGAAGTGCTTCATCTCCACGCCGCGGTCTCCCTTCGCCTGCACGCCCTTTATGAGGGCGGCGGCCAGCGTTCCAGTCAGATAGGGATCTTCGGAATAATACTCGAAATTGCGGCCGCAAAGAGGATCGCGGTGGATGTTGAGGCCGGGGGCCAGCCAGACGGCGATGCCGGCCTTCTCCATTTCCTCGCCGATTGAGCGGCCAATCTTGTTGAGAAGGTCCGTATCCCAGGTGCAGGCCAACAAAGCTTCCACGGGCCAGGCGGTCTGGGGCGTGTTGAGGCGCAAGCCGGCCGGTCCGTCAGCGGTGTGCAAAGTCTCCACTTCGCGTTCGGACATGCTGCCCACGCTGCCCGTGGAGCTGATTCCGCTGCCCTGTCCGCAGGAAAGGGCCGCCAGTTCCTCAACCGTGAGGGAGTCAACGAAATCGTCAAGCTTGTCGGGATCGGCGACCACTTCCTCAAAGGACATATCTTTTCCTTCAGGGAGCTTGTTGCCCATATAAGCCATTCTGCCAAGGCTGCTGCCGGCGTCGATGGCCAGTCCGCCGATCAGGGCATCGTAATCAGAACTGGTGTTTTTTATTTTCAGCCTATGATAACCTGGCTTCCCGAAGAAGCGGAAGGTCCTGACGGGGATCGTCGGCGGTTCTGACGTAACAGGCATGTCTTCGTAACTGCCCAAATCCAGAGCGACAGCAAGCTTTGAAGCGCCGAGGGTTATAAGGGTGAGTTCATGCTCCTTTTCTTCGGAAAGGTAAATAAGATACTCAATCCAATTGCCTTTCGGAAGGATCAAGTCATAGCCGTTTGTGAAATTGAGCCCGTTGCCGGTCCAGGCGTTCCAGGAACGAAGCCTGAAAGTAAAAGGCGAAGTGATGCGGCCGTGGTCTTTCACAAGGCCAAGAGCTTCCTGATCTTCAATCGTTCCCTGATAGGGCGTAGCGTATGTGCCGTCAGCTTTCAGAACGCTGGAAAGAAGAACGGGCGGCGGAAGCTTGGCCAGACCTTCCGTCTGAAGGACGTCCGTGCAGGAGCGCGTGTAGGTGGCCATGATACCTTTTTCCTTGGCGTCCTTGACGGAATTGCCGACGTAGACATTGTAAGTGCCGGGCTCCATCAGATAGCAGCGCTTGGGGCTTTCCTGGAAAGTTTTCATCTGTTCCAGGGGGAAGGAGACGGTTATGGTCTCGCTCTCGCCCGGCGCGAGAAGTTTCGTCTTCTTATAGGCGGCCAGTTCCATGGCGGGATTGCCCAGCCTGCCCTGCGGACGCGAGAAATAGACCTGGACGACTTCGCGGCCGGGGAAACTTCCGACGTTCTTTATCTTCGCTTCCAGACTGAACTCTTTGTTGTCTATGGAGGGCTGGAGCAATTCATACATGAATCTCGTGTAGGACATGCCGTAGCCGAAGGGGTAGCGGACCTTCAGGCCCTCGGGATCGAAGGTCTCAAAGTAGCGGTAGCCGACGTAAATGTCCTCTTTGTACTCCGTGTATTCCCTGCTCTCCCTAAAGCAGGAGGAGGAAGGATAATCCTTGTACTCTTTGGCAATGGTGTCGGATAGTTTGCCGCAGGGCGAGAAATCGCCGCAGGCGATGTCCCAGAAGGCGTTGCCGCCCTCCATGCCGGGCTGCCAGACCAAAATGAGAGCGTCCACGGGATAGCGGTCGATAAAGGAGAGGTCAATGAGGGCGCCGCTGTTTATGACCACGACGATCTTCTTAAAGCCGGCCTTGGCGGTCTCGTCTAAAAGCTTCTCCTCGTCATCGGTCAGGTAGTAGTCGCCTTTGCTGAGCTGCCTGGTGCTGTTCTCACCGCAGTTGCGGGAGATGAAAACGAAGGCGGCGGGATAATTCTCGGCGGTCTTCTGCAGTTCCTCGAGCGTCGGGAAGTAATTTTCCTCGGCTTTATATTTATCGGCTAATTCCTTGTCGATCACGATATCGCCCTTCTCCGCTCTCGCCTCGGCGCCCATCAGAAAGTTTACGGAATAGTAGGCGTAGACGTCTCCGGAACCCGTGCCGGTCTGGCTGAAGTGGATCTGGGCTTTGCCTATGAGAGCGACTCTTTCGCCCTTAAGTATAGGCAGGGCGTTCTTTTTGTTTTCAAGAAGCACCATGCCTTCCGCAGCGGCCTGGCGGCAGAGGGCGGCGTGTTCGGGTTTCGGGGCGGGCGTTTCCGCGACGGCAGAACTCACAGCGCCGAAAACTATCAGCGCCGCCAAAGGAAGGTGCAATCTCATGGACGTCTCCTGGCTTTTTTTCAAATTTAAATTGTTATTCTTCTTCCTCTTCTTCGTCCTTGTCCTTGCCGCCGTTTGCCTGTTTGCGGCTGTGGACTCGGTTGGCTTCATCGACTTCTTTGCCAAGCGCCAAAGTCATTTCCCTGATCTGCTTGAAGAATTTGTCGTTCCAGTCCACACAGGATTTGAAGTTGCGGAAAGTCTTGTTGGCTTCCGTTATCTGATCGTTGCTGATCGCGGCCCTTACAAACCAGGCCGTGATGCTCATGCAGTCAGCTGATTCCTTGTTGAATTTCTTGACGAACTTCCTGACCTCATCGCCGGCCTCTTTCCATTTGCCTTCGCTCATAAGCTGGGTGGCGCGGTCGCGGTAAACTTTCAAACTGAGGTCATAGCGGTCCTTCTTCGTAGTGTCGATGATCTTCTTCTCCATCTGCACGGCCAGCTCTTCGTTGCCAGCGGCTCTGGCTGCCTTGATGAGCTTCTGGCGGCAGGCGGAAGTAATGTCTTCTATGTAGCGGAATTGGCCGATCATGGCGTCGAGGTGGGCGACCAGATTGGTGGAGTTGGTCTTCTCCAAAAGCTGCGTCTTGAAATTCCAGGCGTAAACGTTCTTGGGGGCCAGCTTGATGGCGTTGTCGATTATCTCCAGAGCCCTCTCAGGATATTTCGTGAAAGAGAAGACGTGCGACATATAGACCATTCTGTTGGCCTGCTTGTAGTCATCCTTGGTGTAAACGTCGTCAGTCAGAAGCAGGAGCTGATGGTCCGTCATGTTCTCCCCGGTCTGCGGATCAGTGGCGTGGCCGACCACGTAGTTCTGCGAGGAATAACGGCCGCATTCCAGATCCCAGGTGTCGTTGTCCTTAAGGTAGCCTAACCAGGCGTGCCAGCCGACGCGGCCGGAACCGCCGAAATAAAGCGTCGGAACGCCGCCGGCCTTGCCGACCGTGGAGGAATAATAAGCCTGGTCGCAGCAGATGCCGCCTCTTTTTTTGATCTCTTTCAGAGAGTAGATCTCATGCGGCCAGCTGTACTGGCCCTTCTCCACGCGCTCATAGACATAATGGATGGAGCCGTAGGCGTTGCCTAGCCTGCTTCTCGTGTAATGGGTGTGCTGCTGAGCCCAGGCCAGCTCGGAGATAGGAGCATTGGCGTTGATTATGAACTTGATGATGCCGGGGTCAGTCTTGGTGAAATTGCACTCGACGAAGCCCTTCTCATTGGACTGCACCCAGAAATCATAACGCTCCAAGTCTGTGTCGCTGTTGGGAACGACCGCGCCGTCCGGCACCTGCCCGTGGGGCTTGGCGGAAAGCGGCTGGTCCCAAACGATGGCTAAACCTATGGCCAGCTTGTTGTATTTCGGGAAGGTGTTGGGGCGCTGGAGATAATACTCCTGAATGATGCGCATGACGTTTTCCAGATTGTCCTTGGAGGAATAAGCCTCGAAGAAATTCTCCGTGAAATCCCTGTTCGACATGATGTAGTTGAGGAACTTCTGGTCAAGGTTCGCCAGTTCCCTGCGGTGCGCGTGCAGAAAAGTGCACCAGCGCTGCAAACCCACCATTGAACACCAGGATTCGTCCTTGATCTTCGCCGGATCGTAGTTGTTGACCATCCACTGCGTCAAAGCCAGCACGTAATAGGCGTACGGCGGATTCTGAGCCACAGCAGTGGACAATTGTTCGAACTTCTTCGGCGTCCAATTCTCCAGCGTGATGCGATGGATCGCCTGAGTGATGGCCGGCATGTCAACGGAAACTTTCGCGACCGCGTTGCTCTCTTCCGCTAAGGAGACGGAAGTCAGAGCGAAAGCGAAACAAGCCAGAAGCAGAATAATTTTTTTCATAATTTCACCAATTGATCATTTCATGCTTTTCCAAGCAGTTTCAACGATGTATTCGAGTTCGCTTTCCTTGGGCTGCCAGCCCAGGATCGTCTTGGCTTTCGTGGAGTCGGCGACCAGTTTCGGCGCGTCGCCGGGACGGCGTTCGACCATGACTTCGGGGATCTCCTTGCCAGTAACCTTGCGGCAGACATCGATGACTTCGCGGACGGAGAAACCGTTTTCGGAACCTAGGTTGAAGATGCCGTTCTTCTTCTCTCTCTTCAGGTATTCGAGACCCAGGATGTGCGCGTCGGAAAGATCGTCCACATGGATGTAGTCCCTGATGCAGGTGCCGTCGGGCGTCGGATAGTCGGTGCCGAAGACTTTGATGTTCTGGCGTTTTCCTTTGGCGACTTGCAGGACCAGCGGAATGAGGTGCGTCTCGGGATCGTGGCGTTCCCTAAGCTGTCCTTCCGGGTCGGCGCCGGCGGCGTTGAAGTAGCGGAAGATGCAGTAGTGCATGCCGTAAGCCTTGCTGAAGTCGTCCAGGATCAGCTCGACCATGCGCTTAGACCAGCCGTAAGGATTAAGAGGAGCGATCGGCGTGTCTTCGCTGATGGGCACTTTCTTAACGTCGCCGTAGGTGGCGCAGGTCGAGGAGAAGATGAAATTGTTGATGCCGAAATCCTTGCAGGCGGTGACGAGCGTCAGCGTCTGGGCCACGTTGTTCTTGTAATACATGTCGGGGTGTTCGACGGATTCACCGACGGCCGCGAAAGCGGAAAAGTGCATGACGGCTTCGATCTTATGCTCGTTGAAGATCTTTTCCAGGATCTCCCTGTCGCCGATATCGCCTTCGTAGAAGTAAGGGGTCACCACCGCATCGCGAAAACCTCTGGACAGATTGTCAAGCACGACAACCTCGTAACCTTTCGACATAAGACGTTTCACACAATGGCTACCAATGTAGCCGGCTCCACCGGTAAGCAGGATCATATTTTTTCCTTTTTTGTTGCGAGGATGACGCAGTCGCGGCATCCCCAGATTAGTTCGTTTATCTTTTCAAAATTCTTTTTCGCTTCCTCGCCCAATCCGGGAGCGTCGCAAACTAATTGTTCGCTCTGCGGGAAGGGGTGCAAAAACTTGATATCGATATCCTTGTAGCCCATCTGCTTCATGCGGTTTCTAAGCGCGACGGGATGAACGGGCCTGATGTGCGTTATGTCGCTGTAGAAGTCGCAGGAGGCCACGTGCAGGTTCATAATGTTGGGCGTTTCCATGGCGATGAGTCCGCCGGGTTTCAGAGCCTTCAGTGACAAGGAGAGGAATTCTCCCTGCTGGGAAGGCGTCAGGTGCTCTATCACGTGCATGGCGGTGACGGCCGCCAGGCTTCCCTCCTTCGCTTCCCTAAGGTAAGCGAAGAGGTCCTTGCATTCCATATTAAGGCCGGCCTTTTGGCCTCTTATGACCGCGGCTTCGTTGTTGTCGATGCCGAGGGCCGTGAGGCCTTTCTCTTTCAGCAGTTCCAGAAGTTCGCCGCGGCCGCAGCCGAGGTCGGCGATCTGGCCGCCTTCACCAGCGGCCTTCTCAAGCAGCGGAACGTAAAATTCCAGCCGTTCCCTGATGTCCGCGACATCTCCCCTGCTCTCGTCTTCGAAAAGCTCGTAATCGGCGGATTGCCAGGCTTTCTCGAAATCGTCGATGACGCTCGGAGCAGCTTCTTTCTTTCCGCCCGCGGTAACGGTGAAGTTTCCGCTGGCGAGTTTTTCCTTCAGTTCGGAGAAGACTCCGCCTATGGCGGCGTTCCTAAGCTGCAGGTCGTCCACAAGTCCGTGCAGTTCCTTGAAGCCCTGCTCGATGGAGGAGAGGCGCAGCGCCGCTTTTTCGCTGACGTCGCCAAGGCTCTTCACGCCTTCGTCCGCGGCGTTCAGGCGCTTCACGGTCTCCTCGTTGGTCTTTCCCAGCGTCTTGATGCCTTCGTCAGCAGCGTCGAGGCGCCTTGCGATATCCTCGTTGAACTTGCCGATGGCCTTGATGCTCTCGTCGGCAGCAGTTAGACGTTTCACGGTATCTTCATTGAACTTGCCGATGGCCTTGATACTCTCGTCCGTGGAATCCACACGTTTCGCAATCGTTTTGATTCCTTCGTCTGTGGCTGTCAAGCGTTTCGCAGTGGTTTCTCCGCTGTCAGCCAAAGCGCGGACCGCGTTTTCCAATCCCTGCAAACGCTCCTGCAGAGCGTTGACGCCGGCGGCGATGTCGTCTACCTTCGCGCCCCATTTTTCCAACTGCTCAAGGCGAGAGTCAATTACTCTCAGAGCTTCCTCGTTTTTGACTTCCGACTGGCGGAAATAGTTGAAACGCTCGACCGTCTCCTCAAAGCGGTCCTGGAACATGTTGAGGAGTTTTACGACCGTGGCGTTGAACTCCACCTGGCGCGTGGCGTAAAGGCGCATGACGCGCATGAGGAGGCCCTTTATGCGGCGGAACCTGGTGTTCTGCGGAACCGTCCTGGGATCGTAGATCTTGGCGGCGTAGTCGAGCTGGAAGTACATCTCGTTGCCGAGATGGAGATTGTCGAAATCGGCGGCCTTGGGCGTTTCCGTTTTAGGCCTGCTCTCCTTGGCATCAGGGTTTTCCAGATGGAATTTCACCCGGCGCAGAAGCTGCTCCGTTTCCATCTCTTCCACCCGCATGTCAAAATCACCTTTGTAGTCGGGCATTAAAACAACCTCCCTTTCTCAAGTATGGCGCGGTATTGCGAAATAGCTTCCGCTGTGGTCTTTATGAGAGAAAATTTGGCGACCTGGGCGGGCGCGGCTTCCAGCAAGGTTTTCCTTAAGCTTTCGTCCTCGTCGAGTTTTCTTACGGCCTGGGCGAGAGCGCTGATATCTTTGGGATCGTCTATCAAAAGCGCGGCGTTCCCCGCCACTTCCGGAAGCGATGCGACGTTGGTGGTGACGGAAGGCGTGCCGCAGGCCATGGCTTCCAGGACAGGCAGACCGAAACCCTCGTAAATGGAAGGATAGACCAGCAAACGCGCGGCGCTGTACAGAGGCGCCAGATCGTTTTCGTCAACGTAGCCGATGGGGACTATGCGGCCCTTGGAGCTCTCGATCCTTTCTTTCAGCTTGTCGTTCAGCCAGCCCTGGGCGCCCGCCACGATAAGGGGAAGCGCGATCTTTTCGCTAAGCCAGGCTTCCACAACGGAGGCAAGATTCTTCCTCGGCTCCATGCTGGCCAGGAAGAGCGCGAAGCGTTCCGGAAGTTTGTACTTCTTTTTGACTTCTGTAATTTTCTCTTTGCTTGCCCGCTTGAATTTCCGCTCGTCGTAGGAGCAGTAGTTCACGCCGCAACGTTCGGCGGGGACTTTCAGGATATCCATCAGGTCGCGCCTCGTGTGCTCGGAAATACAAGTGAAGAAAGCCCCCTTCTTTAACGACTCCTTGATATTCTTGGTGCAGAACTCGATCGTTTCCTTCGTATGGAAATGCGGGTGCGTAAGGAAGGAAAGATCGTAAATGGTGGAAAGGATAGGCCCCATGAATTCCGGCGTGGTCCAGCCGGTGGAGTGAACGAGATCGGTTCCCGGAACAGTCGATTCGGGTGAAACGAAAGCCGGCGTCACGCCGCGCCAGAGATTCAGACTCTTAGCTTCCGGACAAATGAAGTCGAAACGCTTTAAGTATTCCGGATGCGTGAAGGTCGTGAAGCCGGGAAGCAGCGTGAACTCCATGTCCTCGGGCGGAAATTCGCCCAGCCCTCTGGCAAGATTCAGAATATGGCGTCCGATGCCGGTTATCTGCTCGCCTATGCCGCGGCTGACGTCCAGGGCCACTCTCTTTTTGGCGGGATAAGGAACGTAAGCCGGGAAGGAGAGATCTTTTTTCTGGATCTCGGAAAGACGCTTGGCGATTCTGGCCGCGGTGTGCGTGAAGGTCCAGTTGTCCTGAACGTCCGCGGCGGCCCTAGCGCCCTTCATACGCGCCTCTTCCTGGTTCTCGAAGACGTGGCGCATCAAGGCCGACAAATGATCGCTGTCCGGCTCGGCCCATTTGAATCCCTTGTAGTAAGGGCATTTCGCCACGGCTGGAATGAGTTTCTTGACCTGCAGAGGATAAGCGTTGTAGCTGTTCATGAAGGTCGTCTGGGCGCTCCAGTTGGTGGCGATGACCGGCAGTCCGCAAGCCATGGCTTCCAGAATAGGCATGCCCCAGCCTTCGCCTCTCGTCGCCAAAACAAAACAGTCTGCGGAACGGTAGAGGCTGCCAAGCTGATAATACGGCAGATATTTGTTGAAGATGAATTCTATCCTGCCGCCCTCGGGATCAAGGTTCAAACTTCTAATGATCTCCGGCACATTAACGCTCGGGTCAGTGCAATTGGCTTTGCAGAGCAAGACCACCGGCTCCTTGGCCCTGAAGGTCCGGTTGAAGGCTTTTATCAACTCTTCCGGCGCCTTCCTTTCGCCCCACTCGAAAACGGTCAGGAATTTGAAGTCCTCGCTCAAGGGGAACTTTTTGATGAGCGGGTTGAAATAATTGGTGTCAACGCCCAAAGGCATCAGATGGATGGGAACCTTGACGCCGGAATTCCTGAAAGTCTCCAGGTTGAAGAGGCTCGGCACCCAGACTTCGTCCATCTTGTTGCAGTGCTCCACCCATTCCTTGGGCAAGCCTGTCACTTCCAGCATCGTATAGCCGATCTTATAATTTCCAATGCCCTCCGTCTTCTTGGTCACAAAGGCGTCGCCCTGGCCGTAAACCACGCAGGGAGCCTTAGGATCGATAGCCCTGGCTTTCATGACGTTGACGTTGTAGTAGGGCGCCGCGTCCGGTTCCTCTATTGGGAAGACCGTTCCCGCGCCGTAGAGGTAGCGGTAGGAGACCGCCACGTTCTGAGCGTCCAGGTGCAGGAGCATTTCCTTGCTTGACATGGCGTAGCCGTGCGGCCTGGAGACCGTAGAAAGCCAGTTGACGTTCTGGGTGTAGCGTCCCTCGCAGGTCTTGGCCCATTTCTTCTTGAAGATACCCTGCGACTTCAGGAAAATGTCGTTGTGGCTGACTTTGTTCTCCTTGGTGGAGACGTTCTCGTGGTGGACTATGGTGGCCGCTCCGCAGCAAACGGTCTTGTAGCCGGCCGCCTTGGCCCTCAGGCAGTAATCCGTGTCTTCAAAGTAAGCGAAAAAGTCCTCGCAAAGCAGACCGACCTTGTCTATGACTTCCCTTTTGATGTAGGCGCAGGCGAAGACGACGCTCTCGACTTCGGAATTATAAGGATACTGGTTCAGGTTCGCTTCGTTAGATGCCACCTGCTGGCCCCAATAAGGCCCGACCGGCATCCAGGCGCCCAGATGCTGCAAAAGCCCGTTGGCCCTCACAAGGCGGCAGCCAACCACGCCGACATTGGGCTCTTCGTAAGCCGCTTCCTGCATCTTGGTGAGCCAGTCGCCCTTCTCTTCCAGGATCTCCGTGTCATTATTGAGAAGCAAAATGTCGGAATCGGGAGGAGTTAATTTAATGGCGACGTTGTTGCCCTTGGGAAAACCGAGATTAGCGTTGTTGAAAACGCATTTTATATCTTTGAGGCTTTTTAAGTACTCGATCGTTCCGTCCGTGCTGCCGTTGTCGGCCACATAGATCGTGTAATCGGGATGCGTCGTGTAGCGCCTAAGCGTGTCCAGACAGCGCTTGGTATAGCTCAAGCCGTTCCAGGTAAGAATTATTATTGATACTTTCCGCATATTTTCTGCTTATCTATCTATAAAAGATATTATAGCAAAAAATGGTGCGCCATCTCAGCCGTGGGGATGGAATTTTTTGTGCAGTTTCTTCAAGTGGCTGTATTCCACGTGCGTGTATTTTTCCGTTGTGACGACGGAAGAATGGCCGAGCATCTCCTGGACTACTCTCAGGTCGGCGCCGTGGATGATGAGATGAGTGGCGAAACTGTGTCTAAGCACGTGCGGTGAAATGTCTTTCTGTATGTCGGCTTCCTGGGCGTATTTTTTGATGCGCATCCAGAAATTGATCCTGGTCATGGGCTTCCCCAAGCGCGTCAGGAAAGCCTCTTTCCTCCTGGGCTCCTCGGTGCGAGTCGCCAGGTATTTTTTAACCGCTTCGCAGGCGACCTTGCCGATGGGCACGATCCTTGTCTTGTTGCCTTTGCCGGTCACCTGGAGATACCCCTCGTCCAGGTCCATTTCGCCTTTTTTCAGCTTCACCAGCTCGCTGACGCGCAAGCCGGTGGCGTAGAGAAGTTCTAACATGGCGGCGTCGCGCAAGCCGCTAGGAGTGTCTTTGTCGGGCGCCGCCAGAAGACGCGTCACTTCCTCCTCGGTCAGGACATGCGGCAACACTTTCGCCAGTTTCGGCGATTCGACCAGTTTGGGAACGTCTGTCTTGAGCTGCCCTTCCTCGACGCCGAAACGGTAGAACATCCTAAGACTGATGAGTTCCCTGGCCGCCGTGGCCGTCGCCACGCGCTCCTCGTAGCGCTCGCCAAGGTAATCCGTAATGGTGTCCGGAGTCACGTCGTTCCAATCGGAAAGGCCAACTTTTTCGCAATAGGCGGCGAAGCCTACCAAATCGCTTCGGTAGGCTTCGCAGGTATTGCGCGCCAGACCTTTCTCAACGCGCAGATATTCTTCGAACCACTTGATGGGCGGCCCGAAGTTGTTTTCAGGCAGTTTGCTTATTTCAGTTTTCCTTTGGCGTTCTTGCCCTGTTTGACGTCCACGCTCATCGGGAAGCTGCCGGAAGCGACCCAGACTTTGCCTTTCTTGGCGGTGTCGGTAGCGGAGGTGCCGATCATAGCATAGCTAAAAGGCAGGAACATCTGGCGGGCCTTGCCGGTCTCGGAACTGGCGGTGAGGCCGGTGGAGCCGATGATGGTGGCTTTGCTGACGGCGAAAGTAACTTTCATGCGGCCGTCCGGCTTCATCTTGATATCAAGTTTCTTGGCGCCGCCCTTGGGATCGACGACTTTGTGGAGGCGCTGGTTCTTCTTAACTTTCACTTCCGTTCCGTCGCCGGGCAGGAAGAAGAGGTCGTGGCCCACGAAGAAGGCAATGTCGAAATCGGAAAGATTCGCCATCACGGAAGCATGGTCGGTCATATCGATGCTGAAGGCGATCTTCAGGGTATCGGTCAGCGGCTTTTTGAATTTTTGGCTGAAGCTGACTTTCTGGTCGGTCAGCGTGCCGTAGCCTTTGAAATAGACCGGTGCGTTGTCAGTGTTGGTCAGCTGCTGGATCTCGGTGTTGTTGCCGCCGATCATCAGTTTCGACGTAACTCTGACGGCTTCCCTGTCAACGTTCTGCTGCGGATAAGCGAGAGCCGCCGCCATGTTCGGGGACTCGTTCGTCTGAACGGTGTTGGGCAGAACGGAGGTCTGGACCTGCACGGCCACTTTCTCCATGTCGCCGATCATGTAGCTCGTGGGAGCCAGGGACGAGCAGCGGCCGGTGAAGCCGACGTAACGGTCCTTCGTTTCCTGCGTGCAGACGACGTAGTTGGCGGTGTTGTAAGGCTCCGCGTAGTCGTTCTCGACGGTGCCGTAGATGTCAGCGTCAACATAATGAGCAATGTTCATGTTCGTGCTCTCGCGGGAAGTGATGATGTTGACCTGGTTCACCACATTGTTCTCTTCCGGAATATTTGCCACCGTGAAAATGAAGAGGTTCGAGAAGATACCCGAGCCGTAGCCGACAAAGAGCTGGCTCTTGGGATAGACTTTCTCCGAACCCGGGATCCTCTGAGTCTCAACGGTCGTGCCGGAAGATTTCAAACGCATGGAAGCGTCGCTGACATTATTGTTCTGCATGTCAACTTTGTAAGACAGCGCCCCGACTTTTCCGTCGCCGTTGATCTCCACCTGGATATTGGTGTTTTCCAATATCGCGCCCAGGGCCATGCCGCAAAAAACAGCTATGGCGCCTAAAAGGTAAACCTTACGCATAATTAATCCTCTCCTACAAGGGTTAAATGTTTGTTTGATTATTATTATGCCATTGTACCATATATAGTGGAAAAAGAGCAAGGCTTCCCCAAGGTCTTGTCCCTCCACCCCGGGGGGAAGACCGTTTTGACTTCTAAAAACCCTTTTGATAGACTATTTATCCCTAACATAGTGTATAATGAAATTGTAAGAACGTACTAACAAGGAGACTCCCTATGAAAAACAGATTTTTCTTCGGTCTTTTGGCGGTCCTCATTGCCGCCTCTGTTTGCGTTTATGCAGAAACAATCACTATGACCAACAAGAAGACCTACACCGGCGAGATCCTGGACATGGACAACGACGGCGTAAAGCTGAAAGACAAAGCTAAAGGCATGACGGTCTTTTTGAAGTGGGACAACATGACCTTGGCTTCCATCAAAGAGCACAATCCCGACCTCTACGAAGTGAAGCTGGCCGAGAGGAAAGCTGAGATCGAAAAGCAGAAGAAGGAGCTTGGTCTCGTCAAATACACCAGTCCTGAAGGCAAAGAGATATTCGTCACTCCCGAACGCAAGACGGAGCTTGAAAACCGCGCCAAAGGCCTCGATCTCTACCAGGGCAAATGGCTTCCCACCAACCAGGTCGCGGAACTGAAGCTTGAAGTCGAGATGAAAAAGCAAGGCAAGATCAAGTACGACGGCAAGTGGTACAACGCCGAAGAAGTCCAGGATATCGAGACCTTCAAGAAAAACAAAGGTTTGAGAGTCGGAATGAAAGCCGAGGAAGTCAAGGCTGCCTGGGGCGAACCGACGAGCGTCCGCAAATCCGCCGATTTCTCCTCAAGGAAACGCGAGATGTGGATCTACGTCAACGAGGAAAAAGAAATTGAAGACAGAGTCGTGATGGAACAGGACCAGGTCCTGCAGATCTCGACCAATCAACCCATAGAAGAATTTTAATTAACAATAAAAATAAAGAAAAGGAGATAATCTTATGTCCAGACATCCCAGCTTCGGGCGCGGCGGCATTACCAAAAAGCGCAACGTCTTGAAACGTCTTGAGCGCATCGACCTGCTCAGAAAACAGAATCGTTACAAAGAAGGCCAGACTGTGTACGGCCTGCCCAAAACCAAATTCGAACAGTAAGGAAACATGAGAACACCCGTTATTGCCGGCAACTGGAAAATGAACAAGACCGTTGCCGAAGCCGTGGCCCTGGCCTCTGAAATAAAGGAACGCGTGGCCGGCGTTGAGAACGTCAAAGTTATCGTTTGCCCCGTCTTCACGGCTGTCAAATCCGTGGCCGACGTTCTGAAAGGCTCGAACGTCAAAGTCGGCGCCCAGGATATGTACTGGGAAACTTCCGGCGCTTATACCGGCGAAGTGAGCGGCGAAATGCTCCTCGAAGCCGGCGCTGAATACGTCATCATCGGCCACTCTGAACGCCGCCAGTATTTCGGCGAAACGAACGAGACCGTCAACAAGAAACTCAAAAAAGCCCTCTCTATCGGCCTCAAGCCGATCGTCTGCATCGGCGAAACTTTGGCTGACCGCGAAGCCGGCACGACCGAAGCCGTCGTCGGGAAGCAGGTGAAAGAAGGTTTCGTCGGCCTGACCGCCGAGGAAATGAAGGGCACCATCATCGCCTATGAGCCCGTCTGGGCCATCGGCACCGGCAAGACCGCCACGGCCGAGCAGGCCGAGGCCGTCCATGCCTTTGTCCGCAACCTCGTTGCCCAGCTTTGGGACAAGGAGACCGCGGATACCGTCATCATCCAGTACGGCGGCAGCATGAAACCTGAGAACGTCGCTTCCCTGTTGGCTCAGCCCGACATCGACGGCGGCCTTATCGGCGGCGCGGCCCTGAAGGCTGATTCCTTCGAAAAACTGGTCAAGTTCTGATTTGACCGAAACAAAAAGCCATGCCGCCAAAGGCATGGCTTTTTTTATTCCCACTTCAAAGGAGCCACTATGAAAAAAGCGACTGTTTTGACACTTCTTCTTCTGACCGTTTCCATCCTCCAAGCCGCTCCAAAAGAGAAAGAGGAAGCGTGGATCCAACAATGCAAAAATTTTAAGATCTTCGGCATCTCTCTCGGCATGACGCCGGATCAGGTGAGGCTGGTCTTCCTGAAGGCCCCGAAATCTTCCCTGTATCCCTGGTCAGAAACTACTCCCTATTCCTCGCAGTTCCGCTTCGACACGGACACGCACTACGGACCGCTCGATCCGCCGCTCATGCGTTTCCTCGACTTCGGTTTTTCTCCTGTTATGACAAACGTTCCCAAACGCTCGCAAATGCGGGTGGTTTACGACAACAGTTATGACAACTCCTATCCTTTGAAAGAGGCTCACAATCCCGAAAACGGTACGGTCGAGGTCCTGCCCTACATGAATTACAGAGCGACATTTCACGACTACATTGTCACGACGAACACTTCGTTCCTGACTGTCAAGAAACTGAAAGTGCGCGACAGGGCCAATATCAAAGTTTATTTCAACAAAAAGCACAGAGCGGTTGCCATCGGCGTCGATCTTCTCAACATGAAGGATGAAGATCAGGAAAAGGCTTTCAAATACATGAACGACAATTACAGCAAGCAGATCAGCCTTTCCGACCAGTACAACTTCACCTTCGAATGCCCGCAGGCTCCGAACGTCATGCTGCAGTCCTGCTGGACGAACTATTACACCGCGCCTGAAGGCTTATCTTTCAAGATCGCGCCTCCCCAGTATTTCCGCCGTTGGAAAGGACAGAATTTCTATTATCATGATGTTGAGTACTTCAAAGCTTTGGAAGAAAAGAAGCAAAAAGATCCTCTTTTGGAAGTCCTTTGATCAGGCATGAAAACAAGTCTCTTCATAGTTCCGCTGATTTTTCTATCCCTGTCTCTTTCGGCTGCTCCGAGGGAAGATGATGGCTGGATCGCGAAATGCAAGAAGCATAAAATCTTCGGCATCTCCATCGGCATGACCGCCGGCCAGGTCCGCTCCGTCTTCCTGAAGGCTCCGAAGACCACGCTCCTCCCCTGGTCGGACACGACTCCTTACAGCTCGTATTTCCGCTTTGATCTCGACACCGGTTTCGGACCTCTCAGCAATCCCCTGGAGCGCTTTCTGGACCTGGGTTTCGCGCCGATACCCACCAACGCCACCAAAAGGTCGGAAGTACGCTTCACTTACGATAACCCTTACGGCAGATCGTATCCCATGATCGAGAACCACGATCCCGGAAACGGCACCGAAGAGATCCTGCCATTCATCCAGTACTCCGCCAAATTCCACGATTACATCGTTTACACCAACACTATCTTCCTGAGCAAAAAGACGCTGAAAGTCAGGACGCGCGCCGATTTGAGAGTTTATTTCAACGGCAGCAACAGAGTGGTGGCTATGAACGTGCACTTCTACAACATGCGGGATGAAGACAAGGAAGTCGCCTTAAAGCAGCTGAACGAAAAATACAGCATAAAGATGGAGCTCAGCGATCTCGACTACTACACTTATGAAGTCGTCCCCGCTTCCGGCGTTATGCTGCAGTCCCATTGGAAGAGCAATTACAACTACAAGCCTTCCGACAAAAACGCGCCTCCTCTCAACAGCCGCCGCTGGGAAGCCGACAACTTCTACTATCATGAAGAAGAATATCTGAAGGCCTTGGCGCAGAAAAAACTCAAAGACCCCCTTCTGGACTTGCTCTGATGACCAAACCGAAAATATATCTAAGCGGCCCTATCATGGACGCTGATCCGCACGGCGCCAGGGAGTGGCGCAAGCGTGCCAAAGAACTCCTTGGCGAATCTTTTGAGCTTCTCGACCCTATGCGCCGCTCTTTCGTTGACCGCGCCGTGGACTCCGCCAACGAGATCGTGCGTTTCGATCTTCAGGATGTGGACGACGCCGACGTCATCCTTGTCAACTATTCCAAGCCCAGCATAGGAACAGCCATGGAGGTTTTCTACGCCGGGCATGTCAAAGACAAATTCATCGTGGCCTTCTCCCCCTTCACCTATCAGGACTGCAGCCCTTGGATGGTAAAATACTGCACCAAGATCCTGCCTTCCTTGGAGGAGGCCGCCCAATACATCAACACTAACTTCGCGAAAAAATGAAAGGAATCGTATTAGCCGGCGGCGCCGGAACCAGACTTCGCCCCCTCACCACCATTACCAGTAAGCAGCTTCTGCCGGTCTATGACAAGCCGATGGTCTATTATCCCCTCCAGACCTTATTGGACGGCGGCATAAAGGAGATCCTCTTCATCGTCGCGCCCGAAAGAGCGGCCGACTTCATGCGCCTTTTGGGTTCCGGCAAGGATTTCGGCGCGGAGTTCTCCTACAAGATCCAGGACAAGCCCGAAGGTCTCGCCCAGGCTTTCATAATAGGCTCCAACTTCATCGGCAGCGACGATGTCACGATGATCTTAGGCGACAACATCTTCGTCGGCAACGACAGTTTCCTGCACGATTCCATCAAGACTTTCAAAAGCGGCGCCAGGGTTTTCGCCAAGCGCGTCCCCGACCCGGAGCGCTTCGGCGTCGTGGAATTCGACAAGAACATGCAGGCTGTGTCGATCGAGGAAAAGCCCAAAGCTCCCAAGAGCGACTACGCCGTGACCGGCCTCTACATCTACGACAACTCCGTCGTCGAGAGAGCCGCCAATCTCAAGCCCTCCGCCAGAGGCGAACTGGAGATCACCGACCTCAACAATCTCTACCTGAAAGAGAACGCCCTGGACGTCAGCATCTACGAGGGAGAGTGGCTCGACACCGGCACTTTCGATTCGCTTCTTGACGCCGGCATCATGATAAGAAACATGAAAAAATAAAAAGCGAACAAAAAATAAAAAAGCCTTCCGCAAGGAAGGCTTTTTTTATTGCTCGTCCAGGACTTTCGCCTTTACCGAGCCGTCCGACATCTCAACTGAGAAGCGCGCTTTCTTCTTCAAGGCTTCCGCCGAAGTTATCGCTTCGCCCGCTTCGTCCTCTAGAATAGCGTAGCCGCGCTTTAGCACCGCCAGCGGCCCTATCGCTTCCAGAACGCTCTTGTAATTTTTGAGCTTGCTGTCGTAGCGCTCAAGCTTGACGTCCATTTCCCTTTTGAAGCGCATGTCGAGGTCGTCCACTTTCTGCATGAGCGTTTCCACGATGTGCGTAGGCTCGCGCAGGGCGTAATGCTTAAGCAAAGCCATAACTGATTCGCATCTGTCGTCGAGTCCTTCAATGACCGCATCGTTAAGGCGCTCGCTGAGGTCCAGGACCGTCCCCTGCCAGTCGGACATAGGCTGGACGACCAGTTCCGCCGCGGCGCTCGGCGTTGGGGCCCTAAGGTCCGCTACAAGGTCCGCTACGGTCCAATCGGTCTCATGCCCTACTGCGGATACGGTCGGGATCTTGGAGGCCGCTATAGCCCTTGCTACGCCCTCGTCGTTGAAGCACCACAAATCCTCCATAGAACCTCCGCCGCGGCCCACTATCAATACGTCAATGGGAGTATCCGGATGCTGCTCGTTGTAGAGATTGCAATTCTCTATGGCGGCGATTATGGAAGCGGGAGCGTCCTCGCCCTGCACTAATGCCGGAGCGAAGACCAGCCTGCACGGGAAGCGGCGGAACAAAACATTTTTGACGTCGCGCAAAACCGAACCGGAAGCGGACGTGACGAAGCCTACGGTTTTCGGGAAAACCGGCAGCGGCCTCTTCCTGTCTTCGGAGGTTAATCCTTCCTCTTCAAGCTTTTTCTTCAGCGCCTCAAGCTGCAATTGTTTGGCGCCCAATCCGCAAGGCTCCATATCCTCGCAGATAACCTGATAGCGGCCGTTGGGAGGATAGATGTCCACTTTGCCCCTGACCACCACGAGCATGCCGTTTTCCGGCATGAATTTCAAGCGGCAATTGGCGTTGCGGAACATCACGGCGCCGATCTGCGTGTTTTCGTCCTTCAGGGAAAAATAGTAGTGGCCGGAGGACTGTCTTACGAAGTTGCTGATCTCCCCCACTACGAAGACGGAAGCGAAATTATCACGCAGCAAATGCTGGAGCCTTTCCGTCAGTTCGCTGACGGTCTGGGGCTTCAGCTCGTCAATTTCTTCCACAGATTCCGGCTCAGAAACAGAGAACTCCCCGGGCTCTTTGAAGAGATCGAGGAGTTCTTCCTGATGTGCCTTTTTCTTTCTAGGCATAAAGTGTTAGTTGATGGTCTGCATCTCGATGACCAGGCCGCCATTGGTCTTCTTCATCGGGCTGGTCTGGGGAGTAGAGGGCGCAGAAGGAGCGGCAGGAGTCGCAGGCTCCGTCTGCTGAGGAGCGGTCACCTTGATCTCCATCGACTGGGGCTGCGGAGTGACGGTCACTTCGCTCTCAAAGAAGCTCGGCTGGGTCGGCTGGGTGGGCTGGGTCGTCTGAACGGGCTGAACGACCGTTTCTTCCTTCACCACGACTTCGGGCTGCTGGATCTGAACAAAGCCCTGACCGTTGAGTTCGTCAAGTTCCGTCTGGGCGGCGGACAAAGCGTCAGCTTTTTCTTTGGCTTTCCTTGCTGCTTCCTTGGCGGCTCTGGCTTTCGCCACAGCGGCTTCCTGAGCTTTCTCGGCTTCCTTTCTGGCAGCTTCGACTTTCTTCTGAGCGGCAGCCTTGGCATCGGCAACCTCTTCCTTGGCGGCTTCCTCTTCGGCAGCAGCTTCAGCCTCTATGGAGGCGGCTTCTTCTTCAGCGGCGGCGAAAGCGGCCTCTTCAGCCTGGGCTTTCTTCTCAGCCTCTATGGCTGCCTGCCTTTCGGCTTCGGCTTCTTTCTCGGCTCTAATGCGGGCTATTTCCGCCTCCCTGGCTCTCTTTTTGCTGGCGGCCGTCTGGAAAGAATAGACCGCTTCATCGACTACGCCTTTGACCTCATCAGCCTGGCTGGTAAGACAGGCGAAGTCCAAAGAGTAGATGTTGTCGTCGCCGCAGATGAAGTAGCCGTAGTGGGTGACGTCAACGGTAAGGAGCGCGTTCTCAGTGGAATTTTCCTTGCCGCTCCAGACGTAGGCCACGGACGGTTCGCCGCTGATCTTAACAAGCTGGGGAGCGCCGAGCAGAGCGCCTCTGCTTTCCAAGCTTTCCTTCAGCTTAAGGGCCGTCTCGCCTTTTTCCATATTGAAGGGCCTGAGAGCGTCGATGCGCATCTGGCTCCTGTAACCGCCCTCGTTGGGGGCCACGGCCATGATGGTGTTGGGCATGGTGTCGTCGCCTGGCACAACGTCCCAATCGGAGGGAAGCGTGACCGAGCAGCCGTTCTCAAAATCGATGGTCCTCTGAGTCGGAGCGGAAGAACAAGCCGCCAGAAGGATCACCGCGAAAAGTACCAAAAGAATGTTTTTCATAAGCGTAAGCCTTCGATGTTGATTAGACTTCTACTATTTTACCAAAAACTCCAGTCTTAATGCTGAAAACTAAGCAAGCTCTCTCACGGCTGGAGACGTTTTGCAATAATTTCCCCTTGTTTTGTTAAAATGGATAGAACTATTATCACGATTAACCTGGAGACCCAAAATGTCCTATCTAGAACTGCAAAGCGTAAAGCGCCGTTTGCACGGCTTCCTTCCCAGAATCTCAGCCCGAAGCGTCAAGGCCAGAAAGGAAGTAACAGAAGTATCTATTGCCCCTTGCGGTTACAAGGAAAGCAACACTCCCCCGCCCGAATCGGCGTTCACTCCCTACGAGCAGGATTCCGTCTGGGCGAAGACCAGGGAAAATCACTGCTGGTTCCGCGTAAAATTCGACGTCCCGAAAGAGTGGGGCAAGGAAAACCTCTACCTCAACATCAAGCCTGAAAGGGGCTGCGCCTGCTTGACCACCCAGTACACCGCCATAAAAGACGGCACGGCCATCCAGGGCATGGACAGCAACCATACTAAAGTGAGGATCGAATCCTCCGACAAAGAACTTTACCTCTACGCCTATTCAGGCTGCCCCCACGACCACGTCGTCACTTTCGCCTGCGAGCTGCAGCTCGTGGATCCGGAAGTTGAAGGACTCTATTACGACCTGAAGATCCTGGAGAACGTTTTGAAGTTCGCGGATGAGGAAAGCCTCCTCGTCGCCCAAGCCAAGGACGCCGTTAACGGCGTTATCAACCGTCTTGACACCAGGGATTTCGAAAGCCCGGAATTCGACAAGACCGTCTGCGAAGCGAGGAAATATCTGAAGGAAGACTTCTACGGAAAGCAGACGCCCATAGACGAGGCCGTTTACAACATCGGCCACACCCACATCGACGTCGCCTGGCTCTGGCCCATGCGCCAGACGAGGGAAAAAGCCCAGCGCTCTTTCGCGACCGTCATCGCACTGATGGAAAAATATCCCGAGTACAAATTCATGTCCTCCCAGCCGGCCTTGTACTACTTCGTCCAGCAGGACGACCCCAAGCTCTTCGAGAAGATCAAGCAGCGCGTCAAAGAAGGCCGCTGGGACATCGAAGGAGGCACCTGGCTGGAAATGGACTGCAACCTGACTTCCGGCGAGAGCCTTTGCAGGCAGCTGATCTTCGGTCAGCGCTACTTTCTTGAAAACTTCGGGCGCCGCACCCGCTCCCTCTGGCTCCCCGACGTCTTCGGCTACGCCGCCGCGCTGCCGCAGATCCTGACTCAGGCCGGCGTCGATACCTTCGTCACTTCCAAGATCAGCTGGAACGAGACCAACAGAATGCCCTGGGACATCTTCGAGTGGCAGGGCATCGACGGCACCAAGATCCTTTCTTACTTCATCACTTCCCAGGACACCGACAAAGGCAAGCCCGCTTCCCGCTACACGACCTACACCGGCGACACGCTTCCCTCCTGGCAATTCGGCACCTACCGCCGCTTCGCGCCCAAGGAAGCCTGCGACGCCGTCCTTAACACCTACGGCCACGGCGACGGCGGCGGCGGCCCCACAGCCGAAATGATCGAGTATGTCGAGCGTCAGAAAGACGGCCTCACTACTCTTCCCAAAGCCAAATTCGCCACCGCTACGGAAACGCTCGAAAAGATCCACGAGAAAGCTAAATCCTGCGAACTGCCCGTCTGGCGCGGCGAACTCTACCTGGAGTTCCACCGCGGCACCTACACTTCCGTCGCTGGCGTCAAGAAAGGCAACCGCCGCGCGGAATTCAATCTCCAGACCGTCGAGAACCTGGCCGTCATAGCCCAGCAGTTCGGCCTTGCGAAGTTCTCCCAGGAAGAACTGGCCGACATCTGGCGCTGCGTTCTCACCAACCAGTTCCACGACATCCTGCCCGGCTCCTCCATCAACCTCGTTTACGACGTGACGTTGAAAGAACTGGCGGACTGCAACGCGGCCCTCTTGGACAAGAAGCAGAACTTTGCCAATCTAATCGCCGGTAAAGTCAAGGCTGATCAGAACGGCCTTCTGGTCTTCAACCCCCACGGCCTCACCCTCAGCGCCAACGTCAAAGTTGGCGGCGTCTCCGCTCTCGTCAAGGACATTCCCGCCCACGGCTGGAAAGTCGTCCCCGAAGCCGAAATCGTAAGCAAGAACACCATTTCCGCCACTGGGACTTCCCTGGAAAACGACAAAGTCAAACTCTCCTTCGACGAATTCGGCCGCATCAGCTCCTTCATCGCGAAGGAAGAAAAGCGCGAGCTGGTGGAAGCTGGCAAAGCTTTCAACACGCTTAAATTCTACGAAGACATTCCGGAAGTTTACGACAACTGGGAAATAAAAGACTACGCCACCGAGAAAGGCTGGGATCTTGGCAAGCCAACAGAGACCGCCATTGTCGAAGACGGCTCCCGCAAGGGCATCCGCTTTACCTTCGCCTTCGGCAAATCGAAACTCACCCAGACCGTCTATCTGACGGAAGGCAGCGCCAAAGTCGATTTCGAAACGGAAGTTGACTGGCAGGAAAACGAGAAGGTCCTCAAGGCCGAGTTCGGAACCAACCTCATTTCCGACTACGCAACCTACGACATCCAGTTCGGTTCGGCCCGCCGTCCCACCCACCGCAACACCAGCTGGGACCAGGCCAAGTTTGAAGTCTGCGCCAACAAGTACATGGATCTTTCCGAACCCGACTTCGGTCTGGCGCTTTTGAACGACTGCAAGTACGGCCACTCCTGCCTCGGCGGCTTGATGGCCATAACGCTCCTCAAGAGCTCTAATGAGCCCGATCCCGACTGCAACCGCGGCCTGAATACATTCACCTATTCTCTCTTACCCCACACAGGCGGCGCCGAGAATCCCGAGATCCTGAAGGAAGCCTACGCTCTTAACGAACCGCTCTTCTCCGTTCCTGTCGAAAAGAAGAACGGCTCTCTCCCCGAAGAGTATTCCTTCATCACTTCTTCCACGCCCAGCGTCGTCCCGGAGACCGTCAAGGCCGCCGAAGACGGACAGGGCGTCATCGTTCGTCTCCTGGAGACCAAGGGCACCCATACGGAAGCGACTCTAACCTTAGGCACCGCACAGAAGATTGTCACCTTGACGAACATTCTGGAAGACAACCAGTCTGAGATCCCGGTCAAGAACGGTCAGATCGATCTTACCTTCCATCCCTTCGAGATCAAGACCATAAGGCTGAAATAAAGAAAAACAAAAACCAAAAAAATAAGCGCGCTCCTCGGAGCGCGCTTATTTTTATATTTTGGATTTCAGCCCGAAGATATCTTTTGAGTCAAGCTTTGTGAAAGCAAAGCACTTTCTTCCCAGATCCTTGATTGAAGCTCCAATAAGGAAAAGTTCTTTGTCGTCGATTATCAGAAAACGGTCATGAAACTTGGCGCTTTCCCTAACGACCAGATCACCGTACTGTTCGTTAAACTTCTTGATGTCGCTTGCGGCCAATTCATTTCCGCGCTTAGAAGTCACGATCTCAAGGCTTACTCCTTTGCCTTTTTTCGCCAGCATTTCAAGGGTCGTTATGTCAACATAATTATCGATCAAAAGAATAGATCTTTTAGCAGACAAAATAAACTTAGTCAAAAGTACATCGGCATCGAAAACCTGTCCGTCATAAAAAACGCCCTGCCTTGGCGGAAGCGAAGTCCTGACAAAAAAATCAACGCTTTCCTGAAGGTTTCCTATATGAGCATCGTGTTCATTTAATTTTTCTTCAACTCGATCAAGGCGTTTGTTTAAAGTGTATCCTCTGAGAAGATGTTCCCTTAACACTTTTGTCGCCCACTGTCTGAATCTTGTGCCTTGAATCGATTTCACACGATATCCCACTGATATAACCACGTCAAGATTATAAAAAGCAACATTGTATTTTTTCTGATCAGAAGCAGTATATGCAAATTTTGCATAAACTGATTTTTTATCCAGCTCACCTTCATGAAAAATATTGCTGATATGTCTGGCAATAACTGATTGATTCCTTTCAAAAAGAATTACCATCTGCGCCTGCGTAAGCCAGACAGTTTCGTTTTCAAAACGAACGTCAAGCTTTATTGTCTCATCAGGCTGATAAATTATAATCTCGTTTTCCATATTGACGGGTCATTGGGTAAACTTTTATCAAATCTACCGCATGATAGGAAAACTTACTCATGAAAACAAGCTTTTTAGCTTTTTCTACATATTTTAGAAGCTAACGTAATCTATATAAAAAAGAGACGCGCTCTCGCGCGTCTCTATTTGTTTGTTGCTTTTTTATTTTGTTTGTTTATTTGAAGTTGGGAAGGAATTTCTTTTCGGCCTTGTAGAGTTTCAGGAACATTTCCTTGATCTCTTTGGGCGTGCAGACAGCCGAGGTCAAAGGATCGAGGTAGAGGGCCTGGATGGCCTGCTCGATAGACCTGTTGACGCAAGCCTGGGCGGCCATTTCGAACATGTACATGTCGGCTGCGCAGATGGCGGCCATGGGAGTGGGCAGAGCGCCGTAGCGGAGGGGCTGGACGCCGTTGCGGTCGATTAGACAGGCGACTTCGACGCAGCCGTCATGAGGCAGGTTGCTGATCAAGGGGCCGGCGCCGTCAAGGCTCGTGTTAAGGACGTTGCCGTACATTCTGAAGGGAGAGTTCTTCTCGATGGCTTCCACGATCCAGGAGGCGTATTCGTGGCCGCGGGCGCCGCCGAGCTCGCGTTTGCCGGTGTACATTTCCGTCCTGATCTTGTCAGCGTCTCTGCGCCACTTGGGGTAGCCGTCGGCGTAGAAGCCTTCCTCGCCGTCGTAGCCAGAGCGGCAGTATTCGTCGCGGTGCTTTTTACTAGTGCGGTAGAGGCTGATGTATTCAGAGAGGTGGCCGGAAGATTCCGTGATGAAGGCGCCGAAGTGCACCATCATGTCTTTCCTGACGAGATCCGGGAAGTCCTCTTTGTCAACGTTGGTGCCGGCCTTGAGGTCTTTTATGGCTTTCTTGATGAGGAGAGGATAGAGATCCTTGCCGTGGTGTTTGAGCTTCGTGAACCAGGCGAGGTGGTTGATGCCGGCGCATTCCCATTCCATTTCCTCGTAAGGGATGCCGGCGCGTTTGGCCAGAACCTTCGAGGTGCCCTGAACGGAGTGGCAGAGTCCCACGCATTTCATTTTGGAGTAGCGCAGCGTGGACAGCGTCATGATGTTCATGGGGTTGGTGTAGTTGAGGACCAGAGCGTTGGGGCAGAGCTCCTCGGCGTCGTGGAGAATGTCCATCCAAACGGGAACCGTGCGGAGAGCTTTCATAAGACCGCCGGGGCCGATGGTGTCGCCGATGCACTGGGAGACGCCGTACTGCAGAGGAATGTCGTTGTCGAACCTGACGCACTTCACGCCGCTAACTTCGATACTGTTCACGATGTAGTCGGCGCCGGGCAGAGCTTTCCTTCTGTCGGTGTAAGCCGTGATCTTCCATTCTTTCTCTTTGCCGAATTTCTGGCAGAGAGCCTTGATGAGATGGAACATGATGTCAAGACGCTTGGCGTCGATATCGACCAGAGCGATCTCGCCGCCCGGCATGTCGGGCATCTGCATGAAGTCCTTGGAAAGCGAGTGCGCGAAACCGCTGCCGGCTCCCATGTGGACGATCTTGATCTTGCGGTAGCCTTTGCCGGGAAGGCCGATGGTGCTGACAACTGAATTCATGTGGGCGTAGTGCCCGCCAATCTCTTTCTTTGCCATAGTTAAACCTTATTTTGGGGTTTGAATTTTATTTGGAGGATTTTTTGTTTTTTGCTTTGGTTTTGAAGGAGAGCTGAACGTCGACTTCGCCTTTTATTCTCAGCTCCGCGATGTTCGCTCCGGTCTTGACAAGTTCCACGGAACCGGAACCCATGTTCGCCGTTGAGAAAGGATCATAGCCTTCCGGCAGGTAGATGAAAGCGGTCCACAGTTCGGGCTGATCTTTTGTTACGATGCGGAAGAGCTGGCCGTCGAGCCATTCCTCTTTTTCCAGTTCCACGAAGCCGCCGGCGATGTGCCTGCTGGTGCCAATGATCTGCGGAAGGCCGGTCTTCTTTCTTATGACCCAGGTAAGGGAGTCGCCGGTCCTCATGGCGGGCAGTTTTATCTTTTCTTTAACGGTCCCTAAGAATTTGCCTTTCCAGGAATCGAAGACCAGATATTCGAACTTGGGATCCAGGCCAAGGTCTTTGATATTGATCTCGGCTTCGGGAAGCTTCCAAAGAGCGTTGCGTTGCAAAACTGACCAGCGGCCGGCCTGGCAGTCGATGTGATAAGACCAGAGCGTGCCGAATGGAGAGGGCTGATCCTGGCCCGGGAAGATGCCGCTCAAAGAATCGTCGATGGGATTCTCTTTGCTGTCCCTGCCCGTCCAGATATGGCCGGCGTAGGAAGGCGCGGAGAAATCGATAGGCGCTGTCTCGGCGGGATAAGTGGGAAGATTGGGCAGCACTCTCTGGATGGCGCGGGTCAATTTTTCATCATAGGACTGAATGGGGTCGCTGATCATGAAAAGGCCGCCGCAAAGCGAAACAGTGGAGAGCGTCGCCCTCGCCCAGTTGGACTGGGCCCTGGAGCAGATGTGGTCGGGATCCAACTGATAGATGATGCGCTGCAAGGGCCAGAAGCGCGTCAGCTCGTACTGCTGAAGCAGCAGGCGTTCCCAGTTGGGATTGGTGTCGGTGCTGATGCGGCTCGCGTCAACAAGGCCGATGTTTTCCGTGAAGGTGCCCCAGCAGGACAGGAGGAACGTGTCCTTGCCGGCTTTTTCCCTGGCGATCTCGAAGAGGCGGCGCAAGCGTTTTCTCGCCTCCTCCTGGGTGATGTAGCCTTTGCTGACAGCATTGCCCAGGGCGTCGAAGCAGGTGTGCCTCAAAGCGTCGATCTTAATGTAAACGTAGCCGGACTTAGCGAGCTTTTCCCAAAGAGGAGCAAGGGTAGTGTAAAGCGATTCGTCCGTGCAGTCGTTGGCGTAGGATAGCCAGGCGGCGTACATGCGGCTGCCGTCGGGATTCTTGAAGATGACGTCCTTCGCGCCTTCCGGGGGATCGTAGGTCCTGATGTCGGTGTTCATCCAGACGCCGGGCTTCAGGCCTTTTTTGGCTATGAGTTTCGCGGTGCTGGTGATGCTGTTGGGGAAACCCCCTATGGGCGTCAGCCAGGAGTCGCAGAGCGATTTGTCTTTCGTGATGCCGAATTCCTGATCCTGATAGCCGTCGTCGATCTGAAGATAATTGAGGCCGTAGGGCAGGAATTTGTTGGTGAGGACGTCCGCGACTTCCAAGATCAGTTTTTCATTGATGTCTTTGTAATAAGCGAGCCAGGAGCACCAGCCGGCGATAGGCTGCAGCTGGGGACGGAATTTCCAGGGCTCGTAGTAGCGATATCCCAAGTGTTCCTTGTAATAGAGCGGCCTGATGTTAACGAGCCAGGGGCCTTTTTTGAGGCTTACTTCCAGTCTGGCTGTGTAGTTGCCGTTCGTGCCTACTTCAAAGCGTTCGTCCAGCCATCTCCAGCGTGAGTCCGTCCAGTCGATCATAAGGTCGTCCGTCAGACTGTAGATGCCGTTCACGCCGTATATGAGAGGATGACCGACCTGGCCTAAGACAGCCTGGTTGTCGCCGGATCTTTTCGGCTTCATGCAGATGGCTTCGCCTGGAAGATCGAAAGTCAATGTGGCTTTCATTTCCTTGTCGGCGGCGAGATAGAACTGCTCGTAGAGCGGCGTGCTTATGATGCAGCCGTCGCTGGTGGCGCGCGTAATGAGCTCCTCGCCCGGCGGGACCTGGGCGGTCATTATGACGCGCTTATTGTACTCCATCGTCAAAAGGCCCTTGTCCTGATAATAGCGGGCCTTGGGATATACGGAGGGCGGTTCGCCGCCGATCAATTGCAAGGAAAACGCGAGAACAGTTAACGTGAACAGCGATCTTTTCATTCTTTTCACCTCGTTAAAAGACCAGGCTCAGTTCGCAGTTCCTGGCGTTAGCCTTTACGGAAACTGTGACCAGGGAATTTTCGGCGCTTTCGATTTTTACCTCGCAATCCTTGGATCTGACTTCCTTCACGGCTGAGCCCTTGGGAACGTAGAAGAAATATTTTTCCTCGTCGCCAACCGGGAGATCAAGCCTCAGCGTAAGACTGCCATTCTCTTCCTTGATGTCAGTTACGCTGACAGCGTCCATGGAAACGTGCCTGGTGGAAGCGAGGAACTGGGGAGATCCTTTCTTCTCCCTGAAGCAGAGAACCTGGCCGTCGCCGTAATTGAGCGCCGGAACGTTGATCTTTTCCGTAACTTCGCCGAGGAATTTCTGCGTCCAGAAATCGAAGACAAGGTACGTTTTCTGGGGATCGAGGTTGACGTTTTCCAGAGGGATCGAGGAGGCTTTCAGGGGCCAGTTGGCCACACGCTGAACAACGCACCATTTGTCGAAGGGCTTCTCGATATGGTAAGACCAGAGGCAGGAGAAAGGATGCTCATCGTTCATGGTCTTATGCGCGCCGGCCTGGATCATGACTTCCTCGTCGGTCAGTTCGTTCCAGGTCGTGATGTCGCCTTTGAAGGCCGCGCCGTGCACTTTCGTCCAGGCGTAGGCGGGATAACGAATATCTAAGGGGCCGGTCTCGGCCGTAAAAGTTTCCAGAGTCGGCAGGCAGCGCTGCGTATTGTAGATCCTCTCCTCATCGTAGGAGTCGATTGGGTCGGAGAGCATCAAAAGTCCGCCAGTAAGAGCGACGTTGGAAAGCAGCGCCTGGCCCCAGCTGGGTTTCGTCCTGACGCAGACGTGGTCCGGATCGTTCAAAAAGAGGATGCGCTGGGTATGCCACCAGCGGGCCTGCTCCGTGATCTGCATCCTGACTTTGTTCCAGTCCGGGTTGGCGTCCGTGGCCACGCGGCAGGCGTCGCCGCAGCCGGCGGTCTGGGTGAAGATTCCCCAGCAGACCAGGAGATAGAAATCATCGCCCAGTTCCCTGCGGAAAGTCTCGTGCAGTTTTCTGAAGCGGTGCTCGGCTTCGTCGCTTGTGATGAGTCCTTCTCTCACGGCCTGGCCCAAGGCGTCGTAGAAGGAGTGCCTCAGGGCGTCGATCTTGATGTAAGAGAAGCCCGCTTCCTTGAAAGCGCGCAGAACGGGAACGAAATGCTTTTCAATGGTCTCGTCCTTCCAGTCCAAGGGAGTCGTTAGCCAGGCGGCCTTGATTATCGTGCCGTCCTCATGGCGCAGAACGCAGTCCTTGGTGTCGGGGCCGGGATTGTATTCCCTGACGTCGGAATTCATCCAGATAGCAGGGCTCAGGCCTCGCTTAGAGATCGTTTCAGCAATTCCCTTGGCGCCCTTGGGGAAGGCTTCCGTGGGAGCCATCCAGGCTTCCGCCAGAGTGTGTTCGGGCGTTATGCCGTAAGGATTCTTCTGATAGCCGTCGTCGATCTGGACGTACTCCAGGCCGTAGGGCAGGAAGGTGTCTTTCAAAAAATCGCAGACGTCGGCGACGTTCTTTTCCGTCACTTCCCTGCGGTAGGCTTCCCAGGAGCACCAGCCGGCCACGGGCTTCGTGTTCGGGCGGCATTCCCAGGGTTTGTAATATTCGTAACCGAGATGCTTGCGGTAGAATTGCGGGCGGCAGTTGATGATGAAAGCCCTGGCGCCGATCATGACTTCGATAGAGACTTTCGTGTTGCCGTTCTCGTCTTTTTCCATCTTTTCGGAGAGCCAGCGCCATTCGTTGCCGAACCAGTCGATCAAGTAATCGTCATAGATGTCGTAGAGACCGCAGCAGCCGTAGATGAGAGGATGCCCGACCTGGCCTAGAATTGCTTTCTCCCTGTCGGCTCTCTCAGGGCTCATGCAGACTGCTTCCGGACTAAGCGTGAAGTCGATCCTGACGGGGACCGCCTTGTCTTCCTGGACCGCCAGATAGATCTGCTGGAAAAGCGGCGAAGTGCAGATGTCGCCGTCGGAATAGAAGCGGAAACGGTATTTGACGCCTTCAGGCATTTTTACTTCTACGACGCGGCGGCCGTTGTATTCGTAATACAGCTCTCCAGTCTCGTCGTTGTGGTGACTTTGAGCATGGACTCGCGGGGGTTCGGGACGGTTGATGCGTTTCATTGCTTTCCTTTTTTTATAGTTAT
>Ga0310696_10001391_pt1 | contig 35110 bp, 25 predicted proteins | sample AusTroGonzalo_MG_4_FD_203885 | JGI IMG/M metagenome (GOLD analysis project Ga0310696, IMG submission 203885) | Bovine rumen microbial communities from tropical cattle in Woodstock, Queensland, Australia - Gonzalo_02 (v2) (version 2) | ecosystem: Host-associated > Mammals > Digestive system >... | reverse complement strand
TCTTTCGATACCTTGAAGTAAGCCTTTACTGGCTTACCCGTCTCGTCGATGTCGAAGTGTAGCTCCTCACGGTCGAACTTCACGCTACCGTTCTTGAATCGGGCAGCACGCAGTTTCTTAGCCAGCGCATCGAGTTTTATGAGTTGTTCGGCGTTTTCGCCCTTATATGGATTCTTCTTAGTGGCTGCTGGAGCAGGTTCGCCTGTTCCGTCCTTCACACCGTTATCTTCCAGTATCTGCTGTACCTCCTCGTAAGCATAACGACGGTCGCTCTTTATCACGGTGTGTGCTAAGTGCCAATCCTTAATGTTGGCTTCGTCGTCCATCTTAAAGATGACGCTGTAGCACAGTTTTTCCTCGTCGGGGCGAAGAGAGCAGATGAAGTTACACAAGCGCTCGGGCAGCATAGGAATGGTACGGTCTACCAGATAGATACTGGTGGCACGCGCAAAGGCCTCCTTGTCGATGACTGAGCCCTCGTGTACATAGTGTGATACGTCGGCAATATGCACACCTACTTCCCACAATCCGTTGTCCAGATGCTTGATTGACAAGGCATCGTCGAAGTCTTTGGCATCCTTCGGGTCGATGGTACAGGTGAATACATCGCGGAAGTCCTCTCGGCGGGCAATCTCCTCGGGCGAGATGGTTGCATTAATCTTCTCGGCAGCCTCTTCTACGTTCTTTGGATACTTATAAGGCAGATTATATTGTGCCAGAATGGCGTGCATCTCGGCATTGTTCTCACCGGTCTTTCCAAGTATGTCAACTACCGAACCGATGATGTTCTTGTGATCTTGGTCGGGCCATTGTATGATTTTTACTACCGCCTTGTCGTCGGTCTTTCCGCCTTTCAGCTTACGCTTGGGGATGATGATATCGTGTACAATCGTAGAGTCGGCTGTTACCAGGAAGGCGATATCCTTTTCAACGCGCAGTTTACCAACAATAGTGTCGTGGGCGCGCTTTACAATCTCAATGACCATCGCTTCCTTAATATGCTTGTCGCGACGGGCCATGAGCGATACCTTTACACGGTCGCCATCCATAGCCGACATCGAGTTGCGCTCGGCTACGAATACAGGTGTGCCGCCATCATCGGGCACAAACGAGTTGCGTCCGTTGGCTTTTCTGTGAAATATACCTTCCTGTACCTGTGTTTTCAGGTTCAGTTTGTAGGAGTTGTCGCTCACCTTAAGCAGGAAATCGTCCCATGCCATTTCCTCCATCACGTCGATGGCCAGCATCTTGAGTGGATGGGTGTCGAACTTCAATACCTTGAATATCTGTTTGAACGAGAATGTTTCGTTAGGATTATGCTGAAACAGGTTTTGCAATAGCTCACTTACCTGTTTCTTACCCAATCGCTTTCCACCTTTCTTTTTACCCATAGCTTGTTTTCTTTTTTCTTTCTGCCTGCAAAGATAAGAAAAAAAAAGCATGGATTACACATATTACAAAAAAAATTGTACCTTTGCACCCAAATTAGTCGAAATATGAAGATATTAGTAACTGGGGCGAGTGGTTTTATTGGCTCGTTTATTGTTGAGGAGGCATTGCGTCGCGGCTTTGATACTTGGGCTGCGGTGCGAGGCAGTAGCTCTAAGGCCTATCTGCGCGACGAGCGTATCAACTTTATAGAACTGAATCTCTCGTCGAAGGCTCAGCTTGTAGAGCAGCTGCGTGGCCATCAGTTCGACTATGTGGTGCATGCTGCAGGTGTTACTAAATGTCTGGATAAACGCGATTTTACACGCATCAATACCGAGGGTACAATGCATCTGGTAGATGCGCTCCTTGAGGTGGGCATGCCGCTGAAGCGATTTGTGTTTGTGAGTAGCCTGAGTATATTCGGTGCTATCCGCGAAGAGCAGCCTTATCAGGAAATCAAGGAGACCGATACCCCTCAGCCTAATACCGCCTACGGACGTAGTAAACTGGCTGCCGAGCACTATCTGCAGCAGATGGGTTCGCGCGTACCTTATATAATAGTACGACCCACTGGTGTTTACGGTCCTCGCGAAAAAGACTATTTTATCATGGCTAAGAGCATTAAGCAGCACTCCGATTTTGCAGTGGGTTACAAGCGCCAGGACATTACCTTTGTGTATGTAAAGGATGTGGTGCAGGCAATATTCTTGGCTTTGGATAAGGGCGAGAACGGACGTAAGTACTTCCTGAGTGATGGAAAAGTGTACCAGAGCGAGACTTTCAGTAACCTGATTCATCAGGAGTTAGGTCGTCCTTGGTGGATTCGTATCAAAGCCCCCATCTGGGTGCTGCGTGTGGTTACCTTCTTTGGCGAATATATCGGTAGACTGACGGGTAAGGTTACAGCGCTCAATAACGATAAATATAACATCCTGCGCCAGCGTAATTGGCGATGCGACATACAGCCGGCCATTGACGAGTTAGGTTATAAGCCCGAGTACGATTTGGAGCGCGGCGTGAAGGAAACAATTAAATGGTATCAGGATAACAAATGGCTATAAAAAAGATTTTCGAGATAGAGAAGAAACCTCGTAAAGGTTTGATGGCGTTCGAGTGGGCTGTATTGGCTTACTTGGTGTTCACCTTATTGCTCATTATGATTACCTACACTAAGTTGCATAACCCGGGTGCCATGCTTTGGGGGCGTGCGCAGGTGGTCATCTCAACGCTGGCTCTCTGGGGCGTATATCGCATGATACCCTGCCGACTTACCATGATGTTTCGTGTGGCGCTGCAGCTGATATTGCTGTCGTGGTGGTATCCCGATACCTACGATATGAACTGTGTGCTACCCAATTACGACCATGTGTTTGCTGGCTACGAGCAGCAACTGTTCCATTGTCAGCCGGCTTTACTCTTTTCGCAGAAGATCACTAACCCCGTGTTCAGCGAACTCATGCACTTAGGCTATGCGTCGTACTATCCGCTCATAGCTGTGGTGTCGCTTTATTATTTCCTGTATCGCTATCAGGAGTTCGTGCGCGTTCAGTTCATCATCATTGCGTCGTTTATGATCTATTATGTGGTGTTTGTGCTCATGCCAGTTACGGGACCGCAGTATTACTATCTGGCAGCAGGTGTTGAAGAGATCGCACAAGGCCACTTCCCCAATGTGGGCGATTTCTTTGCTACTCATTCCGAGGCCCTTACCATACCAGGTTGGAAAGATGGATTCTTCTACCAGTGTGTGGCCAGTGCCCACGAGGCGGGTGAGCGTCCTACGGCTGCATTCCCCAGTAGCCATGTGGGTGTTACCACCATCTTGTTGCTGTTGGCTTGGCATGCCCGCAACCGTAAACTGCTGTACACGTTGCTGCCTTTCTATGTGCTCATGTGTTTCGCAACTGTTTATATTCAGGCACACTATGCCGTCGATGTGATTGGTGGTTGGATTTCGGGTGTTGTCATCTATAGTGTTTTACTTTTTTTATCGAAAAAATTTGTTTGATTCGAAAATAATGTTTATCTTTGCAACCGAATAAGTAAGGATACGACATAATATAACATAGGGATTCCGACACAAAGTGAGTCGGGATTCTTTTCTTTTTTGTCCGTCCAAACACTAATAGTAAATTGTAAATCTTTAAATAGTAATTATCATGGCATACATGTCACAAGAAGGCTACGACAAACTGATAGCCGAACTGCAGCGTTTAGAAGGTGTTGAGCGTCCAAAGGCCTCAGCCGCTATCGCCGAAGCCCGCGAAAAGGGTGATTTGAGTGAGAACTCTGAGTACGATGCCGCTAAGGAGGCACAGGCTCACCTCGAGGATAAAATCAATCAGCTCAAGATGACCATCTCCGAGGCTAAGGTGGTTGACGTTAGCCGTTTGAGCACCGACTCTGTGCAGATTCTTTCTAAGGTTGAGATGACTAATCTTACCAACAAGGCTAAGATGACCTACACTATCGTCAGCGAGAGTGAGGCTAACCTGCGTGAGGGTAAGATCTCTATTCAGACACCTATTGCCCAGGGCTTGCTTAACCATAAGGAGGGCGATGAGGTTGAGGTTAAGATTCCTCGCGGCACTATCAAGCTCCGTATCGACAAGATTACCGTAGGTTAAATCGTTAAATAGTCAATAAGATGGATATTTTCAGTAAGATTGCTGCTGGTGAGATTCCCAGCTACAAGTGTGCCGAGAACGACGAGTTCTATGCATTTCTCGACATCAATCCGCTGGTAAAGGGTCATACTTTGGTTATTCCTCGTCGCGAAGTTGATTACATCTTCGATATGGACGACGATGAGCTGGCTCGCTATCAGGTGTTTGCTAAGCGTGTGGCTCTGGCTGTTAAGAAAGCCTTTCCATGCAAAAAGGTGGCACAGGTAGTGCTGGGCCTCGAAGTACCCCATGCACATATCCACCTCATTCCTATGCAGAGTGAGGCCGATGTTGACTTCCGTCGCGAAAAGCTTGAACTTTCTGAGGAAGAGTTTAAGGCTATCGCCGAGAAAATACGTGGTGAGTTTGTGTAGTTACACAAACTCATCACCATATTTTATCCTCACCTCGTTTACGTATTTCTTCACCATCGATGAGTTGTCGCTCTTCTTGCAGATGAGCAGCACTCCGTCTTCTTCGGCTACGATATAGCCTTCCAAACCGTTGAATACGCCCAACTTGCCTTTGGGTAGCTTGATGATGTTGTTCTTGCAGTCTTCAAGCAGCACTTCCGAGTCCATCACCACGTTGTCGTCGGGTACTTTGTGCATTACTTCGTAAATGGCATGCCAGGTACCCAGGTCGGCCCAGCCAAAGTCGCACTTCATTACAAACACGTTGTTGTCGCTTTGCTCCAGGATGGCATAGTCGAGCGATAGGTTCGGGTAGCGTGGGTAGTTCTCCTCTACAAACTTCATCTCCTCTTCGTGGGTGTAGTTCGGATTCTCGTAGCGCAGAGTTCTGAGTACCGATGGGAACACGTGCTCAAAGGTGTCGAGCAAATGGTAGGCGCTCGAAATGAAGATACCTGTGTTCCAGTAGAATTCGCCGCTCTCCATAAACATCTTTGCAAAGTCGCGCTCAGGCTTCTCGGTAAACGATTTAACCTTGTACACATCAGGCTTACAACTTAGGTCGCCCAGCTGAATGTATCCGTAGCCAGGTTCTGGTCGGGTGGGGCGTACGCCCATTGCCAGCAGCACATGGTTTTCCGATACATAGCCTATACCTATATCCATGCTGTGGGCAAACGAGGCCTCGTTCAGCACCAGCTGGTCCGATGGCGATACGATGACGTTGGCATCAGGAGTCTGATGCAGAATACGCATTGAAGCCCATGCCACGCTGGGGGCTGTGTTACGATGTATGGGTTCTACTATAATGTTCTGTTCGGGCAGTTCGGGCAGCTGTTCCTTTACCAGCTGCAGGTATTCCGCGCACGTACATACTAATATATTCTCTAAGGGTAGCAGCTTCGCAAAACGATCGAGTGTCGACTGCAGCAAAGTGCGGCCGGTACCAAAAAGGTCGAGAAACTGTTTTGGGCGTTGTTCTCTGCTTACAGGCCACAATCTCCGACCGCGACCCCCGGCGAGAATCACACAATAGTTCTTCTGATTAGTTTTCTCCATTCAATAGGGTTTTAGCATTATTTCTCTCCACAAAGTTACGAATAAAATGTGATACTTACAAGAAAATCTAAGTTTTTTTTAATTTTCTTTTGTCAATTCAAATAAAAGTAGTATCTTTGCACCCGCTTTAGGAGATGAAATAGCTTGAACTGTCAAGCCCAGATGGCGGAATCGGTAGACGCGCTGGTCTCAAACACCAGTGGGGCAACCCATCCCGGTTCGATCCCGGGTCTGGGTACCAAGACACTCCAAAAGCAACAAGTGCTGCAGATTTTTTATCTTGCAGCACTTTTTTTATATGTTTTCTCAAATGAGAATATTCCCAGTTTGGGAATAATCCCTTCCCGATAAGGGAACAAATACAATTATTACGTAGTTTTTTGATGAAATAGGCTTTAATTCGGAAAAAGTTTATAATTTTGCGCTCTGTAAAACGTAAACTGATGATACGATATACCAAAAAAGAGGAGATATGGAATGCGGCATCACACGGCGGAGGTGTTCTGCTGGGTGTGGTGTTTGGCATTATTTTTTTAGTATGGTGCTTCCAGGCTGATAACAACTGGGCCAGAATAAGCGTTATTCTGTATCTGTTTGGTATGTTGGGCTCGTATGCGGCTTCGACGTTGTATCACTCTATCAAACATCACTCCAAATGGAAGGAACGATTGCGTAAGTGGGACCATGCTGCCATCTATTGGCACATAGCTGGTTCGTACTCGCCGTTAACGCTGGTTGCGCTGCGCGAACAGGGCTATTGGGGATGGAGTCTTTTTTGCTTTGTGTGGGCCTGTGCTATCGCGGGTACTATTATCAGTTTTATCCATCTAAAAGAGCATTCTAACATCGAAACCTTCTGTTTCGTCGGTATGGGCTTGAGTGTGCTGGTGGCCTTCAAACCGCTGATTGATTCGGTGTCGACAGCAGCTGTAGTTTGGATCATTGCCGAGGGCGTGAGTTATATTACCGGAGCCGTTTTTTATTCTTTGAATAAGACCAAATATATGCACTCTGTTTTCCACTTTTTTGTATTGGCAGGTAGCGTGTGTCATATCATTGCCGTGTGGGATGTGCTGATGGAGTACTTATAATGGTTAAAAGTAGGCGTTTTTTTTGGTCGTTTCGCTAAAAAGTAGTAATTTTGCACGCGAATTTGCAAATTTAATCTACATTATGGCATATACACGTATGACTGCTGCCGAGGCTGCAGCACTAATCAAGAATGGCGATAACATCGCCATGAGTGGCTTTACACCCGCTGGTGTAGCCAAAGCAACAACAAAGGAGTTGGCTAAAATTGCTGTAGCTGAGCATGAGGCTGGTCGCGAGTTCAAGGTAGGTATTTTTACTGGTGCTTCAACCGGTCAGAGTACCGATGGCGATCTGGCAAACGCTCAGGCCATCAAGTACCGTGCCCCTTATACCACAAATCCCGATTTCCGTAAGCATGTTAACCTGGGCGAGATTCCCTACAACGACCTGCACCTGAGCCACATGGCACAGGAACTGCGCTATGGTTTCTATGGCGATGTTGACTGGGCTATCCTCGAGGTGTGCGATATTGAGGAAGTTGGTAACGATTATCATGTATACCTTACCGCAGCTGGTGGTATTTCGCCCACAGCAGCACGCTTGGCCAAGAAGGTGATTCTGGAGCTTAACTCGTTCCACAATCCTAATGCCAAGTTTATTCACGACGTGTATGAGCCACTCGACCCACCTTACCGTAAAGCTATTCCCATTGAGAGTGTAGGCGACCGTATTGGTAAACCCTACGTAAGCATCCCCAAGGATAAAGTGGTGGGTGTTGTAGAGTGCAACATTCCCGATGAGGCCCGCGCCTTTAAGGATAGCGACCCTGTAACTGATAAGATTGGATTCCTGACTGCAGAGTTCCTGGTAGAGGAGATGCACAAGGGGCGTATTCCCAAGGAGTTCCTGCCTTTGCAGAGTGGTGTAGGTTCTACTGCCAACGCCATCCTTGGTGCACTGGGCGAGGACAAGCACGTGCCTAACTTCAACATCTATACCGAGGTGATTCAGAACTCGGTAATCGAGATGATGCTGAACGGACGTGTAAAAGATGCTTCGGCCTGCTCGCTCACCGTATCAAACGACTGTCTGATGCAGGTTTACGACAATATGGACTACATGAAGCAGCACCTGACTCTGCGCCAGAGCGAGATTTCGAACTCGCCCGAGGTTATCCGCCGACTGGGTGTGATTGCTATCAATACGGCTATCGAAGCCGATCTCTATGGTAATGTGAACTCTACCCACATCAGCGGTGTGAAGATGATGAACGGTATCGGCGGCAGCGGCGACTTTATCCGCAACGCCTATCTCTCTATCTTCACCTGTCCTTCAATTGCAAAGGGTGGAGTTATCAGCTCTATCGTGCCTTTCGTGAGCCATCAGGATTCGTCGGAGCACGATGTGAACATTATCGTAACCGAACAGGGTGTGGCCGACCTGCGTGGTAAGAGCCCTGCCCAGCGTGCAGAGTGCATTATTGAAAACTGCGCGCACCCCGACTACAAGCAGTTGTTGTGGGATTACCTGAAGATTTCGAAGATGGGACAGACCCGTCATAACCTGACTGCTGCATTTGCCATGCATGACACACTGGCTCGTAAGGGCGACATGAAACTGACTGACTTTGCCGAATACGTGAAATAAGAGACAGACAATAAGACCGAAAAAAGGAATAATTATTAATATGAGAGATTTGAAACGATGGCATTTTAGGTTTGTCTTTATCCTTATGGCTGCGATCCTCGCGTCGTGTAGCAATAATACACGCTCGTGGAAGGGTAATACCAAGGCAGCAAAGGATTCGCTCAAGATGAACGCCATAGACAGCATGATTGTAGCTGTCGAGGAGGCAAAAGATTATGACCGAAAATTCGCTTTGGCCGACAGTCTTGAGCAGACTGGCGACATTAGTTCGGTGAGAGCAAACTTTATGCGTGGCTCGGCCCTTCATAGCAAGAAGGAGAAAGGAGCCTCGGAGGTGTATTACAAGAAAGCGCTGGAGGTGAACCAGCTGGACGATCGCGATGTGTTCTATTACAGTCGTTCGGCCCGTACACTGGCTCAGATGCTTTCGGTAAAGAACGACTATGAGGCAACCCTGCGTGTGGCTACACCTGCAGTTGAGAAACTGGATGGTCACCCCAAGGCACAGTCGCGCGACTTGGCCGTACTCTACTATGTGATAGGTTCGGCACAGATGTATCTCGGTCATGACGATGATGCCAATGCCAGCTATGAGAAGGCCTTCGAGCAGTACATGAACTCTATCTCGAAGAAAGATACCAACGGTTCGCGTATCCGTTCGGCCATCACTGGTATTAACAATATCACCGTGGCCTGTCTGAATACCCAGCACTATAAGGAGGGTAAGAGATGGAACGATCGTACCGACTCGGTACTTTATGTATACCGTCTGCGTCCTGATGCCGACTCAGAGTTCTGTGATCGCTATCGTGCCCGTATCCGTTTGTTCAACGCCTTGACCTCTTACGAGGCAGGTCATCAGGCCGAGGCCGAGGCCAGCTTTGCTGCCTTCCAGAAGACCGAATATGCTAAGAGCGAGCAGGGACTGCTGGATGCCAACGACTATCTGATGAAGGCTCATCGTTACGAGGAGGCTTCCAAGAACTTCCGTACACTCGATCACTGGATAGGTTTCCGCGAGATGAAGATGAACCTGGATAACATCCAGATGTATCTTATTCCAAAGTATCGCGCAAACATCGGTGCAGGTCATAAGGATTCGGCTATTTACGTAGCTAACCAGATTTGTAACGCTTACGATTCGGCTCTGGTATGGTCGAAGCGCGATGATACAGCCGAGATGGCTACCATCTACGAAACTCACCAGAAGGAAGAAGAGCTGGCCCGCAGCCAGTGGGAGCTGGAGAAGCGTGGACACGAAATCTTCCGTCAGCGACTTATCAGTCTTGGTGTCGGATTCCTGCTATTCTCAGGTTTCTTAGGCTTCTATGTTATCCACAAGCGTAAGGCCTTCAATATGTTGCAGGCAGCCTACGGACAGCTGGAGGAGGCTACCACAGCTCGTGAGCGTATTGAGAGTGAGTTGCGTATTGCCCGCGACATCCAGATGTCAATGATTCCTGCCTCGAACCTTGAGAGTGAGGGACTGGATTTATTTGCATCGATGACGCCTGCCAAGGAGGTTGGTGGTGACTTGTACGACTACTTCCTTGAGAAAGATCACCTCTATATCGCTATTGGCGACGTATCGGGTAAGGGTGTGCCCGCCTCATTGTTCATGGCTCAGGTAATCCGCTTATTCCGTGCTATGGCTAAGCACCACTATTCGCCTGCCGAGATTTGCTGTCGTATCAACGACGAGTTGACCGAGAATAACGAGAATGGTATGTTCATTACCATGTTCATTGGTTTGGTTGACCTTAATTCGGGCCGTCTCGACTTCTGTAATGCAGGTCATAATCCTCCTGTATTGGGTGGCGATGCCGATGGCGGTAACTTCATGAAGATGATTCCTAATGCACCTATCGGTCTGTGGCAGGGTCTGGAGTATGAAGGCGAGTTCGTTGAGAGTATCAAGGGTAAACCACTCTTCATCTATACCGACGGTTTGAACGAGGCCGAGAATCCCGATCTGGTTCGCTTTGGCGATGAGCACCTGTTGGAGGTTCTCCGCAATACCGAGTATACCAGCGCTATGCAGATAGTTGAAAACCTGAAGCGCCAGGTAGAGGAGCACCGTGAGGGCGCCGAGCCTAACGACGACCTGACAATGATGTGCCTGAAGATAGGATAATAGGCAAATTTTATACAAATATTCGAAAAAGTATCGCAACGCGTTGCGATACTTTTTTGCGTATATACTCTTGCAATTATGGGATATTATGCTCATATTTGCACTACCAAAGCAACACAAATATCAGATATAGGCCATTTAGTGATACCACAATAAGGATTGTCTTTATTGCACATATCATTGAATTTAATTAGTTAGATAAGGCCACCAGCTTGCGAAAGTCGGTGGCCCGTCTAATGTAATAGCGCAATGCGTTGCGCAAAATTTTTTCGAGTGTTGCGTACTTTAATTGCGTAAAAATTTGTATTTTTGTGTCGACTAACATTATACAAGAACTTAAATGAAGAGAATTTCGCAGCGTGAAATCGCTAACGCGCTGGGTGTCAACGTTTCTACGGTGTCCCGCGCTTTGAGAGGCCTGGAAGGTGTGAGCCGTGATCTCAGGCAGAAAATTCTTGACCTTGCTAAAGAACAAGGCTATCGTCCTAACCCCTTTGCCGTAAGCTTACGTTACGACACAACCCGTACCATAGGTATCGTTGTGCCCGATGTGTCGTTCAACCATTATGCGCATATCGTAAAGCGTATAGAGGCTGAGGCCAGAAAAGAGGGTTACATGTGTATTATCACCGATTCGGACGATAAGTACGAAACCGAGAAGGACTGTCTCGACCTGTTGGTTAATATGCATGTGGAGGGTATTATTGTTTGCCCAGCTCAGGATACAACCGATTTTGCGCATATCCAGCGCCTCAGGAGAACTCATATGCCTGTGGTATTGTTCGACAGAGATGCCGATGTAGATATCTCGTCGGTAGTGATTAACGATGTAGAGTCGGCTCGCGAGGTAACTAATAAACTTATTGATGGTGGTGCCCAGCGTATCGCCTTCCTGGGTGGGCCCAACAAGCTGAAGCAGACTTCCGACCGTAAGCATGGCTATCTGGAAGCTTTGCGTGAGCGTGGCATACCCATCCGTAAGGAGTTGGTAAAGTGTAACTTTATTAGCTACAATTCGGGCCTTACCGATACCTACGAGCTTTTGGATATGTCCGAGCGCCCCGATGCCATTATTGCCAGCCACGGCATGTTGGCTACGTCGGCTATGAAGGCCGTTGAGAGCCGAGGTTTGCGTATCCCTGAGGATATTGCTATTGTTGGGTATATGAGCGACTGGGTGTCGGATGTAACAACACCCCGCTTGACTTTTGTAAAGCAGAACCAGAAGGAGATTGGTTCTAAGGCATTCAAACTGCTGTTCGACCAGATGAATGGCGACACTTGCGTGCAGCATATCATAGTAAAAGCCCGATTGGAGGTTCGCGACAGTACACGATAGAAAAAATAATATATACTAACTTATGAAACACTTATTATCATTACTAGTAATGGCGGCTGTGCCCTTGATGGGGCAGGCCCAGGACCTGAAACTTAACGATCGAGAGTATTTTGAGCGCCAGGGCGTAAATGTGCTGGTGTTCAGCAATAATTTCAATGGCGGCTTTAACGACGAGAAGAACTCCGGCATCGAGATTATCCACCATGGCGTACGTACGGTTCAGGGCGGTGCTGTCCGCTTGAACAATACCCCCGAGCAGTGGGATTTGGTGCCTAAGACCATCTCGCGTAAGGTTGACCGCGAGAAAGGCAGTATCGAAGTAGCGCTACGCTATGACGATTACGACTTTGATAGTCGTGTGGTTGTTACCGCTCGTGGTAAAGCAGTAGAGATTGCTGTTTGGTTGGATAAGCCTGTGCCCGAGAAATTAGCTGGCGAAGCTGGCTTTAACATCGAGTTCCTGCCATCGCAGTATTGGCTTAAGACCTATAGCGTCGACGGTCGCCTTGGCCGCTTGCCACGTTATGCCACCAGTCAGACCGTTACCCGCCCTAACAGCGAGAAACCCAGACAGTTCAAAGGCTTTAAGACCTACGACGACCGAGGTACCAATCGTTTTGTTGATCCGTTACCTATAGAGACCGGGCACCAGATTTCGCTGGCTACCGACCAGCCCGAGCGTATGGTAAGCATCACCAGCGATGCTGAGTTGAAGCTGTACGATGGACGTATTCTGGCCCAGAACGGTTGGTATGTTGTTCGTAGTGTACTGCCTGCCAATAAAACGGGAAAGGTGCTCTCGTGGTTGGTTGAACCACATGCCATCCCAGGATGGATTCGCGAGCCAAACATTGGTTTCTCGCAAGTAGGCTATACCCCCGAGCAGCCCAAGGTGGCTGTTATCGAACTTGATAAGAACGATGCCCCTCAGGCTACTGCTTCGCTCATGCGCATTAAGTCCGACGGTACTACCGAGCAGGCTTTTACCGGCGCCATTAAGAACTGGGGCCCCTATTATAAATATAATTATGTGAAGTTCGACTTCTCGGCCGTTCGCGAGCCAGGTGTCTATTATATCCAGTATGGCAAGACACGCTCAAACGATTTCCTGATTGATGAGCATGTGTACGATAAGATTACCGATGCTACAACAGATGTCTGGGTGCCCATTCACATGAACCACATGTACGTGAACGAAGGTTATCGTACATGGCATGGCGAACCTTTTAAGGAAGGATATCTGCAGGCTCCCGAGAGCGATCACTTTGATTTGCACCGTCAGGGTGCTACTACCGACACCAAGTATAAGCCGCTGGAACTTATTCCCGGGTTGAACGTAGGTGGATTCTTTGATGCTGGCGACTTTGATATCGAGACCGGTTCGAATATCAACGTGGTGCAGAACTTTATTCGCACCTGGGAACTCTTCAAGCCTATGCGCGATGAGACCTTTGTGAGTCAGCAGCAGCGTTATGTAGATTTGCACCGTCCCGATGGCGTGCCCGATATCTTGCAGTTTATAGAGCATGGCACGCTTAACCTGGTGGCTCAGGCCGAACAGATTGGACATATGGCCTCTACGCTTTCTAACTCTGTGCTCGACAACTATCACCACTTGGGCGATGCTGCCTCGATTACCGATGGTTTGCATTACGACCCAAGTCTGAAGCCCTATGAGGTATCGGCCGATGGCAAACGTAGCGGTACACCCGACGATATGTGGGCCTTTACTACGCGCAGTCCACGACTCGACCAGCAGGCTGCTACTATGTTTGCAGCTGCCAGTCATGCATTGAAGGGATATAACGACGATTTGGCTGCTCGTGCCCTCACCCAGTCGAAACGCCTGAAGAAAGAGGCCGATGAACTGATGAACAAGGTTGCTGACGACCGCCAGATGGAGGCCGACTTTACATGGCTTGGCGGTGGTGCACAAGGCGATATGGCTACTAATCTGCAGCTGTATGGTGCTACTGGCGAGAAACAGTATCTGGAAAGTTTTGATAAGCAGATATGGAAGGCGCTCGACCGTAATGTGTCGTTCGCTATGCAGACGGCTCTTGATGCTGTGCCTTATATGAACGAGGCTTATAAGAAGAAGTTGCGCCCATACGTCGAGAAATACAACGCTTATATCAAGAGCTTTGATGAGCAGAATCCTTATGGTGTGCCCATCGGACTGGGTAACTGGGCTGGTGTGAACATGGTACTCAACTTCGGTATTGCTGTGAACTATGCTCACATCTATTTCCCCGACATTGTGAGCAAGGACGAGGTATACCGTGTGTCTAACTGGCTCTACGGCTGTCATCCTTACCACAACTATTCATTTGTGGCTGTAGTAGGCGCTGCCCGTCCTAAGCAGGTGTTCTACGGTAATAACCGTGCCGACTTCTCGGCTATCCCTGGCAACGTGGCTCCTGGCCTGCTGTTCCGTCAGCCCGACCACTTTGAGAACTACGACGACTGGCCTTTCCTATGGGGTCAGAACGAAGGTACTATTGCTGGCAATACCCAGTATGTTATTTTCGGCTCGTCGTTTAAGAATATTGTTGGCCAGCACTAAACATTACATATCCATATGACAATGCTCCAAAAGATACGCGGTTCGTTCACCACCCAGCTTACACTCTGGGTGGCTGGATTCGTTATCGCTATCTATGGAGTGGTCATCTTCCTGCTGGCACGCTTCTCGCAGCAAGTGATTGTCGACGAGTCGATAGAAACTACCATGCAGGCACTCGAGAATACGGCACTGAGGGTTAACAATATTCTCCGCCAGGCTGATATGACTGCTTTTCTCGAGCATCAGACTTTTACAGCTGATAAGGCATATGTTGAGAAGCTGATAGCCGATAATAAGTTCCTGATTACCCCCGACCAGTCGCTGCCTCATGCCCAACTGTTTGTGACCGATTGCGACAGTTGTGCCTTCAGCAGTTACATCGTTAATCCCGATGGCGGCTACCAGCGTACAGATTATGAGGGTAGCGACAGTTTCGTGTTCTATGAGCCTTTCTACAACCATCGTTTCGGTTTGGTGGTTGTTTGTCCGTCTGCGGATATCTATGCCCCCTTTAAACCCGTTGAGGTGTTTATTCTGGCAATAGGTGCCTTTGGATTGTTGCTCATCTTGCTGGCTTGTCGACGCATCATTGGCAGCCATCTGAGGGCCGTCCATCTGTTGGCCGATTCGGCACAGCTGATTGCTGACGGCAATCTGGATGTACGCATACCCGATAGCGGCATGAAAAACGAGATTGGACAGTTGCAGAACAGCTTTGCTACCATGCAGCTCTCGCTGGCCAGCTATATGGACGAGATGCAGCAGAAGCAGGTACAGTTGAACCGTCAGAATACAGAACTGAAGAGCGCTTACGAGCAGGCTCAGGAGTACGAGAAACTGAAGGCTTCGTTCCTGAGTAATATGACCGGTCAGATACTGGACCCTATCAACTCGGTTTGCGAGCAAGCCAATCAGGTGGCTAATTGCTATACCTCGATGACAAAAGAGGAGATGGAGAAGAACGAGCGGGAAATGCTGGCCAATACCGAGGCGGTGACCAAACTGCTCGAACAACTATTAAATGTACCAACTCGATGAATAGTATCTTGAACTATATCCGGCAGCGTCTCTCCTTACGATTGGGATTGCTTCTCATCACAGTTGTGGCTGTGATGTTCTCGCTGGTGTTCGGCGTGCTGTTCTACAGTTGTAAAGAGTACATACGGCAGGTGGCTATCGACCGTGCCAACCAACTGCTCGATAATACAGTAGTGCGTATATCGGGCGTGATGGACGAGACCGAGGTGGTTACCAACTACATGGCAGCCGTTACCCCGCGTCATCTGCATCCCGACTCACTCTTGGTGTTCACCCGTCGAACCATTCAAAACCATAGCTTCCTTACAGGCTTTGCCATCTCTATGGAACCTTATTATTTCCCGGAGATGGGCCGTTACTATTCGGCCTATTCGCTGCGTCAGGGCGATAGCATTACTACCGTTCGCGAAGGACCGTTCGAGTACTTTGAGAAACCTTGGTACAAAAGTTCGCGTACGTTGGGGGCACCCTGTTGGGTTGATGCTTACGACGACTATAACGAAGGTACACTCTCATCGCCCGATTTCCTGACGTCATATTGCTGCCCAATGCGCGATGCCAACGGACAGTTTGTAGGTTCAATCACGGCCAGTCTCACGCTCAAGTGGTTGTCGGAGGCCTTCAGTACCGTGCATCCCTATCCTCATTCGTCGGCTATCATGATTGGTGCTACTGGTGTTTATCTGGTGCATCCCGATACCACCAAACTGTATCGTGAGACCATCTTCTCGGATGCCGCTCCTGAGGCACGTGAGGATATCAACGAATTAGGCAGGGCTATGATAGCAGGTCGTAGCGGTATGGTGCGTACCATCGTTGATGGCAGTTCGGCCTATATCTTCTATCGTCCGTTAGAGCGAACAGGATGGAGTATAGCCCTTGTGTGTCCCGAGAGCGATGTGTTTGGGCGTTACTATCGTTTGCTCTATATGGTATGTGCCTTTATAGGCTTTGGTCTGCTCTTGCTCATGCTATTCTGTTACCAGACTATTCTGAAGGCTGTGCGTCCAATCAAGCAGTTGGCGTTGAAGGCCCAGAATATAGCTAATGGTCATTTTGACGAGCCGCTGCCTCGTAGTCGTCGACATGATAGTGTGGGCCGTTTGCAAAACAGCTTTATACGGATGGAGGAGTCGCTGGCCAGTTCGGTGGCCGAAATCCAACAGGTGAACCAGCAGCTGGAGCAGCGTAACCAGGAACTCTCACATGCCTATAAGCTGAAGCTTGAGGCCGATGAACGCAAGTCGGCATTCGTACTTGATATGGCGCATCAGATTCGTACACCGCTTAATATCATTACTGGTTTCGTACAGGTGCTATCGGCCAACTATCACGAGTTTCCTGAAGATGAACAGGCCGACATCATCAGTCGCATGCGTTCCAGCAGTATCACCATCCATCGTATAGCCACTATGCTGGCGGCCTCGTCGGCTACCGATGCAGGCATCCTGCCCAAGATGGTGTTCACCACCTTCAACTGCCAGCGGATGTGTCGTGAGGTGGTACGTTCGGTGATGATGGAGAATCCCGATGCCATAGGTATTGAACTTATATCTGAGGTGCCATCGGACCAGATGGTTCACACCGATCGGCGCTTCCTGATGCTTATCCTTTCGGAGTTGCTTGTCAACTCATGCCGCTTTACCTCCGAAGGCTATATCAAGCTGAAAGTGAGACAACAGGAGGACTGCCTCCAGTTTGCCGTTGAAGATACGGGTATTGGCATACCGGAGGACAAACGCGATACCGTTTTTGCACAATTCACTAAACTCAATAATTTTACCGAGGGTGTGGGGCTTGGCCTGTCGCTGTGTAAGCGAACCATCGTCCAATTGGGTGGCGACATCTATCTTGATGAACATTACCATCCAGGCTCGCGCTTCGTGATAACAATTCCAATACAAAAATAATTCAATTAGTAGTATGTACAAATTAATTAGGTCTTTTTTAGTTTTAATCTTATTTTTAGTAACCCTTACAGCTGCAGCGCAGCCCGATCCTGAAGACAGGAAATTAACTATTCGTGGACAATTGCTCGACTCTGAGTTTAAAGAGCCGATGGTACAGGCCACTATCCAGTTGTTTACCACATCCGACAGCACCTTTGTGGGCGGAACGGTTTCGAACGAGCGTGGAAACTTCTATGTTGAAGCTCCACGTAGTGGCGTTTACAAGCTTCGTATATCGTCGGTAGGCTACCAGACTATCGAACGTGAGATATCGTTGCGCCGTAATGCCAGTCAGGACTTGGGTAATCTGCTCATGGAGTCGGAGAGTATCATGCTGCGTGAGGCGGTCATTACCGGCCGTGCCGCACAGGTCATCGTCAAGAAGGACACCATTCTTTATAATCCTGAGGCTTATCGCACACCCGAGGGTTCGCCTATCGAGGAACTCATTAAGCGTATTCCTGGTGCCGAGGTTGATGAGGATGGCAACATTACCATTAACGGTAAACAGGTAAAGAAGATTCTGCTTGATGGTAAGGAGTTTATGTTGGGCGATGTAGAGACGGCCCTGAAGAACATTCCTGTAAGCATTATCCAGAACATGAAGTTCTACGACCAGCAGAGTGACGAGTCGCGTATTACAGGTATCGAGGATGGCGAGAAGGAAACCGTACTCGACTTCTCTATTAAGAAAGGTATGAACCGCGGTTACATGACCAACCTTGATTTAGGTGGCGGTACCAAGCACCGTTATGCCTCGCGTGGTATGGGTAGCAGCTTTACAGATAAGACACGCTTTGTACTGTTAGGTAACTTCAATAATAAAGAAGAGAATGCAGGCTGGTGGAACCGTCGTGGACTGAACTCACGTAAGATGTTGGGCACCAATTTTAACTTCGATGATAACGACAAACTGAAGTTTGACGCCAGCGTACGTTGGAATCATCGTGGTGGTGACAACCAGACAGAGAATGCCAAGGAGGACTTTTATAGCGAGAGCAGTACCTTCTCGAACACGCTGACTGCCAACTATACCCGTAGCGACAACTGGTGGGGAAACCTGCGCTTTGAGTGGAAACCCGACAGTTTGACTAATATTCTGGTACGTGCCAATGGTAGCTATGGCACCAACGATGGCACCACCCAGTCGCTGGCTGCCACCTACGATGCCGATCCTTATCTTTATGTAGCCGATCCGCTCAACCAGCTTTCGGTGCTCAGCCCGTATGTAATTAACCAGAATATCAATGCTAACCTGACTTATGGTGAAAATAAGAATGCATGGGCCATGCTGCAGTTGTATCGCCGACTGAATCCACGTGGTCGTAACATCATTCTGCGTGTGGAGGGTAGTGCTGGTAATAGCGAGAACCAAAGTGTTTCGGATAACGAGGTGCAGCTGTTCCGCAAGAAGGATCAGTTTGGTAACGACTCTACCTATTATACTGCCCGTTATAGCACGACACCTGCCGACAACTACGGCTATGTGCTGCGTACCTCGTATAGTGAACCACTGTGGAAAGGCGCTCACCTGCAGCTGAGCTACGAGTTGCGCTACAACCAGAACAAGAGCGATCGTCTGACCTACGACTTCAGTAGTATGGCACAGAATATCTTTGCCGGCATCACACCTCAGTATCGTGATTGGGATCCTTGGTTGCATAGCGTCTATTCAACTCTCGACAATTATCTGGAACGCGACCTGAGTCGCTATTCGGAGTATAAGAACTATACGCACAATGTGCGCCTGAACTTGCGTCACCGTGAGGAGAAATACGACTATAATGTTGGCTTCCTGGTGCAGCCTCAGCACTCTAACTTTATTCAGAACTATCGTGGTGTGTATGTAGATACAGTGCGTAATGTTACCAACCTTACGCCAACATTCGATTTCCACTACAAGTTCAGCGATCAGAGTAACCTGTGGTTGCACTACCGTGGCGATACCCGACAGCCTGAAATGACACAGCTGCTCGACATTACCGACGACTCGAACCCGCTTTATATCACCAAGGGTAACCCCGGATTGAAGCCTCAGTTCACCAGTTCGCTCAATGGTTATTACAATAACTATATTGTGCGCTATAAGCGTAGTATTGTGGTTTATGCCAACTACCGCCATATTCGCAACTCTATTTCTAATTTGGTGCGCTATAATCCCGAGACTGGTGGTAGCACTACCCGTCCTGAGAATATCAACGGTAACTGGAATGTAAACGCAGGTTTTACCTTTAATACCGCACTTGATAGCACAGCCCATTGGAATGTGGGTACCGATACCCGTATACGTTATAACAACTTAGTGAGTTATGTGGCTCAGGATAAGGCCGATGCGGCTAAGAATACCACCCGCACCACAAACCTGAACGAGCGTATTACCATGGGCTATCGCAACGATTGGCTGGAGATTTCGTTCGACGGACAGCTGAACTACCAGCACACCCGTAACGAGTTGCAGCCTACAGCCAACCTCGATACCTGGCAGTTTAACTATGGTGGACAGTTCCTGGTGCGTTTGCCACTCGAGGTCGAACTCAGCATGAACATGCACGAGCGCAGTCGTCGTGGTTACAACGATGCCTCGATGAATACCAACGAGTTTATCTGGAACGGTCAGGTATCAAAGGCGTTCCTTCGCAATAAGTCGCTCATCGTAGCTCTGAACTTCTACGATCTTTTGGGACAGCAGAGTAACTACGAGCGTTGGGTGAATGCTACAGGACGCAGCGATACCCGCTTTAACAGCGTTAATTCTTATGCTATGCTCCATGTGCGTTATCGCCTGAACATGTTCGGTGGTAAGATTGACACCGAAGGTCGTTACGACAAGAAGTGGGGCGGTCGCGACAACCGTGGTGGAGGTCGAGGCAACTGGCGCAGGTAATTTTCTTTGGATTTGTTTGCAATGTTCGGAAATGTTTCGTATATTTGCAAACAAATCCATTTTAAAAACCTGTTGATTATGAAGACGCTTATTAACCGTATATTGCAAGATGGCCGTTGTTTGGAAGGCGGCATCTTGAAAGTCGATCGTTTTATTAACCACCAGATGGACCCTTATCTGATGAAGCAGGTGGCTGTAGAGTTTATGGACCGCTTTGCCGAGGCCCATCCCACAAAAATACTTACTGTTGAGGCTTCGGGTATAGCGCCTGCTGTGATGCTGGGCTATAACATGGAGCTGCCCGTGGTGTTTGCCAAGAAGAAAAAGCCATCAACTATTGAAGGATTCTATTCGTCCACTATCCATTCGTTTACCAAGCAGAACGATTATACGCTGATTATTAGTAAGGAGTATCTTACTGCCGAGGACCGTGTGCTGTTTATCGACGATTTCCTGGCTTACGGCAATGCCGGTTTAGGCGTACTCGACTTGTGTCGACAGGCAGGAGCCGAGATGGTAGGCATGGGATTTATTATTGAAAAGGAGTTCCAGGGTGGTCGTAAGGTTTTACAGGAGGCAGGCGTAAAGCGTATTGAGAGTCTGGCCATCATTGAGTCGCTCGAAGATAATCACATTAAACTAAAGGACGTAAAGGTACGTAGGCTTAATATTTACGAAGAGGCCAACCGTTGCTTGCTGTGTCAGGATGCACCCTGTACCAAGGCGGCTAAGCGTGGCGACCCTGCACGTGCTATACGTGCTATCCGTTTTGATAATCACAAACCAGCCCTGTGCTGGATAGAGAACTGTACCGATGCCGATCTGGAACGTGCCGAGCAGGCTTGTATACATTACAACTGGCCTATCCGTATCAAAGAGATGTTGCGTAGCATCAGTAAGGACGATGTCGATGATGCAAATTATCCCAATCTTGATATCACCTTCTGTGGCATCAAGTGTGAGAATCCGTTCTTCCTTGCCTCATCGGCTGTGTGCACCAACTACGAGATGGTGGCCCGTGCCTTCGAAGCTGGTTGGGCAGGCGTGTTCTATAAAACCATCTGCATGCAGGAGATTCGTGAGGTGTCGCCTCGATTCGATGCCATGCATAGCAATGCCATCCATGGCGATTTCTACGGTTTCCGCAATATGGAACAGCTCAGCGAGAATCCAGTGGAGATGGACTTCGACATTCTGCACCGACTGAAGCAGAACTATCCCTCGAAAGTTGTCGTAGCCTCTATTATGGGACAGGTCGAGGAAGAGTGGATTAAACTGGCCAAGATGGCCGAAGAGGCTGGCTGCGATGCGGTAGAACTTAACTTCTCGTGCCCGCAGATGAAGCATAAAGGTATGGGTAGCGATGTGGGACAGAGTCCTGAGCTGGTAAAACAGTTCACGGCATGCGTAAAGCGCAGCGTGAGCATCCCCGTCATACCTAAGATGACGCCTAACATTACCCATATCGTAGAACCTGCTATGGCTTGCGTTGAGGCTGGTGCCGATGCTATTTCGGCCATCAACACCATCAAGTCGGTAACCATGGATTCCAGCTTTGAGGTAACGGGTCAGCGCACCGTATCGGGCTATTCTGGTCGTGCCGTACGCCCCATCGCCTTGCGTCATATATTGGAGCTGGCGCAGATGCCGCAGAAGACAGAACTGAGTGGTATTGGAGGTATTGAGACTTGGCGTGATGCCCTCGAGTTCATTCAGCTGGGCTGTAGCAACGTGCAGGTTTGTACTGCCGTTATGCAGTATGGCTATCGCATCATCGATGATATGATTCTTGGTTTGCAGCGCTATATGGCTAAGCGTGGTGTTACCCAGCTGCAGCAGTTGGTTGGCGAACATCTGGAAAAGTTTACCAATCCCGACCATCTCGATCGCGATACCATTATCTTCCCCAAGTTCGACAAGGAACAGTGTGTGGGCTGCGGTCGCTGTGAGGTGTCGTGTAACGATGGTGGGCATCAGGCCATCCAGTTCGATACGGAGACGCGTACGCCACGACTTATCGGCAGTAAGTGTGTGGGCTGTCATCTGTGTCGTATCGTGTGTCCTACTGGTGCTATCGGGGTTACCAAGCGAGTGCCACGCAAAAGTTGATTATCCCAAATTGCAGTTTTTTTTATCATAAAAGGAATAATGTTTGGCCGTTTCGCTGTTTTTTAGTTCCTTTGCACCCATGAATCGAACGATATTAACGATAACAGGTAGCGACGGAACCGGCGGATCGGGCGTACAGGCCGACATCAGGCTTATCAGCAAGCTTGGTGGCACGGCTGCTTCGGTCATCACGTCGATAACCGTTCAGAACACCCTGGGTATCCAGGAGTTCCACGACCTGCCCGCATCGGTGGTACGCCAGCAGGTCGAGGCTATCATCAATGACCTTGAGCCGCAAATCGTTAAAATCGGACTTATTCGCCGTATTGATGTGGTAGAGATGTTGGCCGAGGTGCTGCAGCGCCACAAGCCACGCCACATTATCTATGTGCCTGTACTGACATCGGCCAAAGGCGAACAGTTGGTAGATCATCGTGTGTACCAGGCCATCGAGAAACTGCTGATACCCATGTGCACAGTGGTATTGGCACCAAGCGATCTGGCAGAGACACCGCTACGACACGGACGTGCTAACCAGTTGGCTTCGGCACTGGCCTACTATCTGAGTCTCGACGAGAAGGTGAGCGATGCCATGCTGCATGCGCAGACCTACCTGAAACAGTTGCCCGCCGAATATGCCGATGGCAACAGTCGCAGCGATGAACTGTACAACCAGTTCCTCGATGCCGTTGAGCACTACTATAACCGCTATGCCGATGTGGCTTTCTATGCCGAGCAGCTCAATGTGAGTCCGCGTTATTTAGGCCAGGTAACGCGCCAGATAACAGGTCGCTCGCCCAAGGCGATTATCGACGAGCGTATCACCACCGAAATCGTTACATTGATTACCACAACCAACAAACCATTGAAAGACGTGGCCCAGCTGTTGGGCTTCTCGTCGCAAGCCCACCTGTCGCGCTTTTTCAAGAAGCGACGGGGTGTGTCGCCAACCGAGTTTCAACATAAACAATAATAAGTAAAATGACAAACGAAAGACAAGCGTTAAACCGCCAGTTAGCTCAGATGCTGAAGGGTGGTGTTATAATGGACGTGACTACTCCCGAGCAGGCTCGCATAGCCGAAGAGGCTGGTGCCTGCGCAGTAATGGCCCTCGAACGTATCCCTGCCGACATCCGTGCAGCAGGCGGTGTGAGCCGTATGAGCGATCCCAAGATGATTCGTGGTATCCAGGAGGCCGTCAGCATTCCTGTCATGGCAAAATGCCGTATCGGTCATATCGCCGAGGCTCAGATTCTGCAGGCCATCGAGATCGATTATATCGACGAGAGCGAGGTACTCTCTCCTGCCGATAACATCTACCATATCGACAAGACCAAGTTCGATGTTCCTTTTGTGTGTGGTGCCAAGAATCTGGGCGAGGCCCTGCGCCGTATTGCCGAGGGTGCTACCATGATTCGTACCAAGGGTGAGCCAGGCACAGGCGATGTTGTTCAGGCTGTGAGCCACATGCGATTGATGCAGAGTGAGATTCGTCGACTGGTATCGATGAGCGAGGACGAGCTCTTCGAGGCTGCCAAGCAGTTGCAGGCCCCTTACGAACTGGTAAAGTTTGTGCATGAGAATGGTAAACTGCCTGTAGTAAACTTTGCTGCCGGTGGTGTGGCTACTCCTGCCGACGCTGCGCTGATGATGCAGTTGGGTGCCGAGGGTGTGTTTGTGGGTAGCGGTATCTTCAAGAGCGGCAATCCCGCCAAGCGTGCTGCCGCCATTGTTCAGGCTGTTACCAACTATAAGGATGCCAAACTCCTGGCCGAACTCTCAGAGGATCTTGGCGAGGCTATGGTAGGCATCAACGAACACGAGATTGAACTGCTGATGGCAGAGAGAGGAAAGTAATGAGAGTAGCTGTTTTAGCCCTGCAAGGGGCATTCATTGAACACGAGCAGGTGTTGCAGAAGTTGGGCGTAGAGACCGTAGAAATCCGCCAACTTAAGGATTGGGAGTCTCTCGCAGCATTCCCCGCCCCTACGAGGGGAGGGGGTGGGGGTGGGGTGGATGCCCTCATCCTTCCCGGTGGCGAAAGCACCGTGCAGATGCGCCTGCTTAAGGAGCTCGGACTGTTCGAGCCCATCCGCCAGGTCATTGCCGATGGTCTGCCCGTACTGGGCACCTGTGCCGGTATGATTCTGCTGTCCGATGGTTATTTAGGCACCATGCATATCCGTGTGCGCCGTAATGCCTACGGTCGCCAGTTGGGCAGCTTCCACACCACAGGCACCGTCGATGGCATCGGTACCGATGTGCCCATGACGTTTATACGTGCTCCCTATATCGAAGAGGTGTTAGCCGACGACTGCACGCCGATAGCTACTGTCGACGGTCACATTGTAGCCGCCCGTCAAGGCCGTCAGATAGCCACCGCCTTTCATCCGGAACTTGACGATGACCTCCGCTTGCATCAGTTGCTGATAGACATGATAAAGCAGTAGTAAATAAAGGCGCCGCTCGTAATGAGTAGCGCCTTTTAATTTTCTTCAAGTACTTTTATGGTACAATATAGAAGGTTTGCAAGTACAATAGTTAAGGATAACAGGTACAGGTTAGTAGCTTCTCTATCGTTTGCCTATACCCAAACGATTGTGTGCCTATACCCGAATAATCGTGCGACTATACCCAATTTGAAACGTACTCCAGCGCAAGCATCATCTATTATATCTCGGTATAGATGTGCTCCTTACCCCTTGGCGTCATCAGTAGCTTTGGATTCTGGCCCTTAGTCCACTCGTCAAGCTGTTTGCGGGCCGAATAGAGGGTTAGTCCTGTGTAGCTGGCAAACATTCCTGCAGTGATATAGCCGTTGTTTCGCTGTATGCACTCTCGCATTTCCTGTTCCAGTTTATCCTTATCGGCCAGGATCTCCTTGGTGTCTGGGTTCTGGAAACGGCGAAATCCATCGAGCCACTTCTTGATTTCCTTTTCCCACAGTTTGCCTGGGTTATATTCTACACCATCCAGTTGCACGTCGCGATCCTTCACCTCGTTAGCATCGGTAACCTGTTTGTCGAGCGACAGTTTGGGCGCAAACGAGCCTATGGGTGTGTCGATACGGTAGCCCTCGGCAAGGAATCGGCCTGCCACGCGTACAAACACATCGAAAGCACGGCTCAGCTCGCCATAGCGCAGGCTATAGTTGCGTTCGCAGTAGTCCTCAAGCTCCTTCATCGAGAGTTTCATTCCGCTCTTAGGACGTACATAAACCAGGTTCTTTCCATCCACACCTTTCACCGGTGTGGGATGAACCTCATACCACATTCCACAATTTTTTCTTGGCATAATTATCGAATTGATTAATCTGCCTGCAAAGGTACAAAAAAAACTCCTATTTTAAGAATAGAAAAAAAAAAAGTATTATCTTTGTAGCCGATAAAACCAACTGGAAATGAGACTTATAACATTAACTCTTGCATGGCTACTGGTAGTAGGCATGGCAAACGGCCAGCAAAAGAAGGCCGCTGTGAATTTAACAAAAACAACAATTGTGTATAACGAAGCCGATGCTCCGCTAGTGAAGCAGATAGCTCAGGTGCTGGCCGATGACATTGAGCGAGTTACCGACGTGCGTCCGAAGGTGAGCACCCGTAGTGGTAAGGAACCAACGGTTTACCTTGGTACGGTAAAGCAGACAGGTAGACACCGCGAGATAAAAGGTAGTTGGGAGCGTTATGCTATCGACACCAAAAACGGCAATATCTATGTAACTGGATCGGATGCCCGCGGACTGGCCTACGGTGTGTTGCATATTAGCGAGGCCATAGGCGTAAACCCATGGTATTGGTTTGCCGATGTACCTGTGGATAAGGCCAACAAGCGGGTATATAACTACACCGAAAACTACGTGAGCGCATCGCCATCGGTGAAGTATCGTGGTATTTTCATTAACGATGAGGACTGGGGACTGAAGACATGGGCTTCCAAGACCTATGAGAAGGATTTGGGCGACATTGGGCCAAAGACCTACGACCGTGTGTGCGAGTTGTTGTTGCGACTGAAGGCAAACATGCTGGCCCCTGCCATGCATAGCTGCACAGGCGCCTTCTACAGTCATCCCGAGAGTCAGAAGATGGCCGATAAGTGGGGCATTATGATTACCACCAGCCACTGCGAACCGCTGCTGTTTAACAATGCAGCCAAATCGGAGTGGGATAAGGAACGCGACGGCGAGTGGAACTACGAGACCAACAGCGCCACTATCCTGAAGAAACTGGACGACCGCATTCGTGAGACGGCTCAGTACGACAATATCTATACCATGGGCTTGCGTGGATTGCACGACGAGGCCATGAAGGGCAGTAAAGACCCCAAAGTACGTGCTCGTACGTTGGAGAAAGTCATAGCTAAGCAGCGTGAGATACTGGAAAAGTATAAAGGTAAGAAGGCCGAAAAGCTGCCACAGATATTTGTGCCTTACAAGGAGGCGCTCGACATCTACGATGCCGGTTTGCGTGTGCCTGACGACATTACGCTGGTGTGGCCCGACGACAACTACGGCTACATGAAGCGTATTAGTAACAGTACCGAACAGCAGCGCAGCGGTCATAGCGGCGTGTACTACCACATTTCTTATCTGGGCGTGCCCCACGACAACCTGTGGATTGCCACTACAGCCCCCATGCTGATGTACGAGGAGCTGCTGAAGGCCTATACCGCTGGTGGTGACCGCTACTGGCTACTGAACGTGGGCGACATTAAACCCATGGAAATGGAGATGCAGCAGTTCTTCGACATGGCCTTTAATCTTGACCGATTCAGCTACGACAACGTAAATAAGTATCAGGCCGAGTTCTTGACGCGTCTTTTCGGTAATTATGATTTCCAGTATATTCTGGATAACTACTACCATCTGGCCTGGAACCGTAAGCCTGAGTTTATGGGCTACGAGATGGAGTGGGACTCTCCCGAGTATTCCCGATTCTATGATAGCGACTTCTCGTTCCAAACAGGTACGGCGCAAAAGCGACTCACTACCTATCAGGACATCTGCTTTGCCTACGATGCCATTGAGCGCCAGTTGAAGCCCGAGCAGCGTCCGGCCTTGTTCGAAATGCTGGGCTATGCGGTACATTCGGCCTACCAGATGAATCGTAAGTTCCTATATGCCCAAGCCAACCATGAGACGGGTAATATGCTTTATGCCGAGCAATCGAAGGATGCCTGCCGCCAGATTGAAGCACTGCTAAAACGATATAATACGCAGTTGGATGGTAAGTGGAATCAGATGATATCGGAGGTGCCACCAGGCATCGTTGCTCTTTACCAGAACATGCCGGAGTATACCGACAAGCCTACCGATGCCTATCGCTTGCCCGACAATCAGAGACATCCTGAACTTCTGCATCAGGTTGACCTCGCTTCGGTAAAAGCATCAGGCCCGTTCCGCTTGCTTGATGGTATAGGCACCGATTGGAAGGCCCTGCAGTTAGGTCAGCCACTCGATTTCGCATCGGCTGGCAGTACTATCGATATCCCGTTACCTGCTAATCTTTCACCCCTCGCATCACACCTACAGATTTGTATTTCTGTAGTTCCTGTATGGCCTGTTTCTGCCGACCGTAGCAACCGTTTCGAGGTGAGCTTAGATGGCGGAAAGGCTGAGATTTGCGAGAATAAATTCAAGGAGTGGAGCCGTGAGTGGAAGGTACAAGTACTGGAGAATCGTAAGGAGTTTGTACTCTCGCTGCCCATTGATGCTGCACGCCAGAATCACACGTTAACTCTGAAGATTGTTGATCCTGGACAGATAATCCAAAAGATCACCTATCAGTAAATAATAACGGTGCAACTCTCACGAGCTGCACCGTTTTGCCCTCTATGGGGCGAATTTAGTTGTTAGCAGGTATTATTTCTTTATCTTGAGTACAGGAGCTATCTGGTTGCAGGGCTTAGGGAGATTAACTTCCAGTCCCTGAGCTGTTTGAGTGGCCTTGAGTGGGCCGTAGCCTAACAGATAAACACGCGTAATAGATTTCTTGAAATCGGGATTGCCTTTGGCCAGCGACTTGATAACCAGATGACCATCCTCGGGCCAGCCCATAGCTGTGGCATACAGATATTTCTTGGTCTGGTTAAAGCGCACGTCGCGATAGTCCATGCCGTTGTACTGCCCCTCGTTAAAGCCCTGGGCGTTGATGGCAATCGTCTTTTCGGCTACAGGACCCTCGCCGAACTTAACCCAAGGACGTGTGCCGAAAATGCTCTCGCCATTAGGTGTCATCCAGGCTTCGAGCTCATCGAGGAACTTTGAGGCCTTGTCGTCGTAGGTGCCATCGGCACGCAAGGGTATATTGAGTAGCAGGTTACCATTCTTCGATACAATGTCAACCAGCTGTTTAACCATGTTGGTAGCCGTTCGGTAGCCATGCTCATAGGTGCTGGTGTTGTAATGCCAGTCGCCAATGCAGTTGCAGGTTTGCCAAGGTTCGGCAATAATCTGGTTGGGAGCGCCACGCTCCACATCCCAGGTGAGGGCCTTCTTCTGGTCTTCGCTCAGAATCTTACCAAACACCACGCTACGAGGGTTCTTGTTATACATGTGGGTGGCTATCTTCAAACCGCAATCGCTGATGGGGTAGAAGGGCAGCACCGTTACATCGAAGTAGATGAGGTCGGGATTGTAGCGGTTGATGGCATCGAGGGTGCGATCGTAGAAGTTGGTAACGAACTCCTCGGATGGTGTTGAGGCACCATTCTCCCAGCCCCACTGGGCATGAATCTGACCATTGTTCCACGAGCGGTCGCTCATGGGGTGATTCTGGGCATAGAGCTTTTGTGGGTCGTAGCCTTCCCACCACTTGCCTTTACCGTCGGCCTTCGTCAACTTGCCGTCGTAGTAGCGGCCCGCCTTAGAACCGTTCTGATCGTAACGCTGGGCTGTTTCGTACCAAGTCCACGCATGATCGGCATGGAACGAGATGCCTAGAGGCAGTCCTGCTTTCTTGGCAGCACGCGCCCAGCCCTCTAAGATGTCCTTATGCGGACCGATATTTTTGGAGTTCCACTCCTGATACTGCGAATCCCACAGGTCGTAGTTGTCGTGGTGGTTGCCCAGTACAAAGAAATACTGTGCACCACAACGCTTGTAGCGTTCAACAAGTGCTTCGGGATCCCACTTCTCGGCCTTGAACAGCGGCAGGATGTCCTTAAAGCCGAACTCTGAGGGATGACCATAGTGCTTAACATGGTGTTTGTACTGGCCACTGCCCTCGATATACATGCCGCGGGCCATCCAGTCGCCAGAACCTTCGACGCACTGTGGCCCCCAGTGGGCCCAGATGCCGAATTTTGCATTGCGGAACCACTCAGGGGTTTGATGGGTTTCTAACGATTCCCATGTGGGCTGGTATCGGCCAGTGAGCATTTTTTCGTGCTGCTCGGATACCGGTACCTTGTAGTCTTGTGCGAAGGCAGCCATCGATAATGTGGCTGCGGTAAGAGTAATTAGTAGTGACTTTCTCATCTATTGTTTAAAACTTATTTGTATATCGGACCAAAATTCTGACAGGCACGATAGTCGGCACCTTCCTTGTCCATGCCAAAGGCATTCCAGGCAGCAGGACGGAAGATGTCCTTATCGGCTATGTTGTGCATACATACGGGGATACGTAGAATAGAGCAGAGTGTGAGCAGGTCGGCACCGATGTGACCGTAAGCAATGGCACCGTGATTGGCGCCCCAGCTGTTCATCACGCTGTATACATCCTTGAAACAGTCCTTGCCGGCATCCAATCGGGGTACAAACCAGGTGGTAGGCCAGGTGGGGTCGGTACGTTTGTCGAGCGTATTATGGGTGTCGGCATCGAGTTCAACAGTCCAGCCTTCGGCCAGTTGCAGTACGGGACCTAAGCCTTGTACCATGTTAATGCGCATCATGGTCATAGGCATGCCACCCTTGGTAACGAAGTGTGAACTATAGCCGCCACCACGGAAGTAGTCGCGATCGGCAGGCATCCAGTTGGTGGCCTTCAAGCAGGCCTCTACGTCGGCATCGGTCATGTTCCAGAATTCCTTCATGGTGGGCTTACCCTCGGCATCGGTCATGGCACCGGTGGCATCGAGTGTGGTGGCACCGCTATTAATAAGGTGGATGAAACCACCGGCAGCCAAACCCTCGGGGCGTTTGCCTGCTACACGTTCTACTGCCTCGGGGCTCCAATAGGTGCGGATGTCGGAGAACATCACACCACGGTTGGTGAGCAGATGGCCAAAGAGCATCGACATGCCGTTGAGGAAGTCGTTCTCGGTTGCCAGCACATCGGCTTCGCGACGGCCGTTCCAGTCGAACGAGGTGCAGAGCATCGACTCAGGGAAGTCGAAGTTAGGCTTGTAGTCGGTCCACTGGCGCTGACCCTGTACGCCGCCAAAGATGGCGTTATGGCCCAATGCCTCTTCCTTATAGCCCATTTCCAATAAGCGTGGGTTACCATGCATAAGGTCGCGGATAATCATCATGGTCTTCACAGTGAACTCCCAGTCGGCATCCTTCTCCTCACGGTTCTTACCTTTGCCCTTACCGTTGAAGGTGGTCATAGGTGTGCCAGGGAATAGTGGACGGTCTTCGTTATAGTCGTGGCCTTCCTGAGGTTTGCAGTACTTGTCAACCCACTGCATAGCCTTCTTCAGCTCCTCGTGATCGTAGATACCAAAGTCTACACGGCGCAGAATCTCGACCAGCGATACATACTCTGTGCGCATGCCGAGGTATTGCTGCAGGAAATCGGCGTTCACGATAGAGCCGGCTATACCCATGCAGGTATTGCCTAAAGAGAGGTAGCTCTTACCCTTCATGGTAGCTACTGCCTGAGCCGCACGCGCAAAGCGCAGAATTTTTTCAGCTACATCGGCAGGGATGGTATTATCGTTAAGGTCCTGCACATCGTGCCCATAAATGCCAAAGGCAGGCAGACCTTTCTGGGCGTGAGCAGCCAGTACGGCAGCCAGGTAAACAGCACCTGGGCGCTCTGTGCCGTTGAAGCCCCAAACAGCCTTAGGATAGTGTGGGTTCATGTCCATGGTTTCGGAACCATAGCACCAGCAAGAGGTAACGGTGATGGTGGCACCAACCCCCTCGCGCTCAAATTTCTGAGCACAAGCGGCACTCTCGGCCACGCGACCGATAGTGGTATCGGCTATCACGCACTCTACAGGCGAGCCGTCGCCGTTACGAAGGTTAGAACTGATTAACTGGGCTACAGCCTTTGCCAAGGCCATGGTCTTTTCTTCAAGACTCTCGCGTACGCCACCCTGACGACCATCGATGGTGGGACGAATACCAATTTTAGGATAGTTATTCATGATTGTTGAAGTTATATGAGTAGTTGTAGTTATTTATCTTCGTACAGGTAGAACATGCGGTCCATCATCTTCCACTTCTCGTTGGATGTGCTACCTGGTTGGCAGGCCTGGAACATAGCCACATAGTCTTCCCATTCGGCTTGACGGGGCAGAGTAGCAAGCTTAGCCATAGCGCTTTCCCAATCGAAATCGAGCGGTGTCTCGACAATCATAAACAGACGGTTGTCCAGGATGTAGATTTCCATTTCAAGGATGCCTACCGAACGGATGCCCTCTAAAATCTCGGGCCACGACTTGAGTCGGCTGTGCGCCTCTTTATATTTAGCTATCAACTCAGGATCGTTTTTCAAATCCATAGTCTGGCAATACCGTTTTACCGGCATGTCGTAAGTCTTACATTTGTAACCTGAAACACTTTCGTTCATTATCGTAGTTTTTTTTGTTGCCGCAAAGTTAAGGAATATTTTTAAAACATCAAATACTCATCATCGAGTTTTTTAGGGGTAAAACATGACAGAATAAGAAAAAAGTTAAATTTGTTTTGTATTCATGGGATTTTATCGATATTATATGGTTAGTTTTCGAATGGCCACCAAAAAAGTTTGAGAATAAGTTGCATAATTCGGAAATATGTTGTTACTTTGTAAACGTAACACTCTAAACGCTTATTTATGAACTATCCAATAGACAAACTTCATTTACTGACACTCAACGTAGGCCTGGCCGACCATTATGCCGACTGGAACTGGAAAAACGTGCGCAGTCCGTTTGCACGCTTATATTATGTAACCGACGGTACAGCGCAGGTTGAGATGCCATCGGGTGTATATACGCTCACCCCTAACCATTTGTATTTCATACCAGCCTATACCATGCACAGCTATATCTGTGATTCGCCATTCTCGCATTATTACATTCACATATACGAGGACATGCAGAGCGACATGAGTATACTGGAACAATGGGATTATCCCGTGGAGGTGAAGGCTGCCAGTGGCGATTTGGAACTGGTAAGGCGCCTGTGTTATATTAACCCTTTCCTGAAACTGCAGCAGTCGGACCCTGATGTGTACGACAATCACCAGACGTTGATTAGCAATATCGAGTTGAACCAGCGTCGCCCGTTCTGCGATAAGGTAGAGTCACGAGGTATTCTGTACATCCTGATGTCGCGTTTCCTGAAATACGCTACACCAAAGGCCGATGTGAGGGATGATCGCATACAGATGTCGCTGACCTATATCCGCAAGCATATCGGCAGCAAGCTCGATATTGATTTGTTGGCCGACAAGGCTTGTATGTCGAAAGATCACTTTATTCGTGTATTCAAACAGGAAACAGGCGAAACCCCCAATGCCTTTATTACCAAGCGCAAACTAGAGAAGGCGGAACTGACATTGGTGACCACAAATATGCCCGTGAACCGTATAGCCGATTTGTTAGGCTACGACGACTATTCGTACTTTAATCGCATATTCAAGAAGAACTCAGGCTTGACACCTCAGCAGTATCGTAAGAATCACTCAAATCCATATAAATAGGGATTGTGTAGGCAATCGGAAAATAGTACCTTTGCACCCATGCAAACAGACATTATAAATAAGTATAATCGCCCAGTGCCGCGATACACCAGTTATCCACCGGCCAATTATTTCAGTAACTTCTCTGAGGTCGATTACCTACAAATGGTTGATAAGAGTAATCAGGCACGTCAGAATCAGATATCTTTCTACCTGCATATCCCTTTTTGTAGGCATCTGTGTCATTATTGTGGCTGCAACTCGTATCCGCAGGCTAAACCCGAGGTGGTTAAAGCTTATGTTGAGGCGCTGCACAAGGAGATTGATTTGGTGGCTAAGCACATAGAGAGTGGGCGCCAGATTTCGCAGATACACTATGGTGGTGGCAGTCCTACGTCGTTGCCTATCGCAATGATTAAGGAGCTTAACAAGCATCTGCTGTCGATAGCGCCAACCATCGAACGTCCGGAGATAGCTATTGAGTGTCATCCGGGCTATCTGGATGCCAACGACTGGCAGCAGCTTACTGCTTGTGGCTTTACACGTTACAGTTTAGGTGTGCAGGACTTACGCTCCGACGTGCTCAAGGTGGTGAACCGCCGTGAGTCGATGATGCCTGTAGGCGAGATTCTTAACCTGTTGCACGAGAGTGGAGCTACGGTGAATCTGGATTTCCTGTACGGCCTGCCTTTACAGACAGCCGATTCGTTCCGTAAAACCATTGAGCAAGCTGCCATGTGGCGACCAGACCGTTTGGTAACCTTCTCGTATGCCCATCTGCCCCGTTTGTTCCCACGCCAGCAGATACTTGATAAGGTGGGCTTGCCTGCCGACTCAGAGAAGAACGGCATGTACGAAGCTGCTGCCGAGGTGCTGACGGCTGCAGGCTTTCAGCCTATCGGACTGGACCACTTTGTGTTGCCCGATGATGAACTGGCTGTAGCTCTGAGCAAGGGACAGTTGCATCGTAACTTCCAGGGTTACTGCACACGTCGCACTACGGCTCAGGTGTATGCCTTCGGTGTAACGGGCATCAGTCAGTTGGACGATGCCTATGCGCAGAACGGTCGTGACATCAACGAATATATCACCGCCATAAATGATGGTCGACTCTATATCACACGTGGTTATCATCTGTCGGAACAGGAAAAGTTGGTGCGACAAGTGATTGAAACATTAATGTGTAACTATGCCCTTAGCTGGAGTGATGTGGCTGCACACTTAGGCGTGAGTGCTACCGAGGTGCGAGAGGCATGTTGCTACGACGAATCCCGATTCAGCGAGATGCAGAGCGATGGCTTGCTGCGCTTCGATGATGACCATATCGAGGTGAATACCTGTGGCCGCCCGTTCGTGCGATGTGTGGCTGCTGCACTCGATCCGCTGATGGCGAATACTGACAAACAATTCTCAAAACCGATATAATGATGCAACAACGCGATATAGTGATTATAGGTGCCGGACTGACCGGACTAAGCACTGCTTTTGATTTGAAGAAGATGGGCCGCGACGTACTGGTGCTTGAAAAAGAGAACCGTATAGGCGGCCAGATACAAACCCATACCGAGAACGGCTTTGTTTTCGAGAGTGGCCCCAATACAGGTGTGGTTTCTTTTCCTGAGGTGGCCGAACTGTTCCAGAATCTGGAAGGACGTTGCCAGATGGAAACGGCTCGCGAATCGTCGAAACGCCGTCTCATCTGGAAAGGTAGTAGTTTTCATGCTTTGCCTGCCAGTCTGCCCAGTGCCATCGCTACACCGCTGTTCACGCTCAAGGATAAGTTCCGAATCCTGGGTGAACCATGGCGTAAGAAGGGAACCGATCCGGATGAGCCTGTAGGTGCGTTGGCACAGCGTCGCTTGGGACGCTCATTCTATGAATATGCCGTCGATCCTTTTGTGTCGGGGGTGTATGCAGGCGACCCCATGAAACTGACAACGCGCTATGCATTGCCAAAGTTGTATAACCTTGAGGCCAACTATGGCAGTTTTGTGCGTGGTGCTATTGCCAAGGC
>Ga0310696_10001389_pt1 | contig 35144 bp, 18 predicted proteins | sample AusTroGonzalo_MG_4_FD_203885 | JGI IMG/M metagenome (GOLD analysis project Ga0310696, IMG submission 203885) | Bovine rumen microbial communities from tropical cattle in Woodstock, Queensland, Australia - Gonzalo_02 (v2) (version 2) | ecosystem: Host-associated > Mammals > Digestive system >... | reverse complement strand
CAAATGGCCGCAGGGCTATCGCTATTGTCTGCCCTATCGTATTTCTTTTACTTCCATATCGTATCTTCTGTGCTTTAGCTAGATGTGCCTATGCTGAAAGTATCGCTATGTCACTTATTCCAATGATTTTCTATGGAGTATATAGTTTTATTCATGATGAAGACTATCATGTTGAGCCATACGTAGTATTCGCTAGTGGCGCGATTCTTATAGTGTTATCTCACCCATTTACCGCTTTAATCACTGTTTTATTTGGTCTTTTATATGTCTTATTTAACATTAAAGGCGTAATTGCTAAGTTCCGCGATAAACGCGCGCTTATCTCTATGGGAGCGGCGGTCATTATTATCATAATGTGCGTCCTTTTCTATGTTTTAAATAGCCAACATTATGAATCTTCAGAAATCTATAACATTTCCGATGATGAAAGACAGTGGACTACATATGAATTCATTTCAGATGACACCAAGAGATCGTTCCAATTCAGTGGTTTCATTAACTATATCTTCGTTGGTAGCCGTGATGGCGATCCAGTTTGGGCTAAAGATAGCATTTCCGCTTTAACGTTTAGCACTGTTGTTTATATCATCGCGATGGTATTAGCCATCTTAGTGGATAAGTTATTAACTAACGCTAAATATAGTAAGTGGTATAAGCATCCTGCGGCTTGTATCGCTGCCTTTATTTGTCCAATCATTTTCCAAGTACGAATTGAAATCTATTTAGCGGTTCTTATTTCCTTAATTCTCTACTTCTTTATTTCATTCTTAGTTAAGAAGTTACCTGATAGTTCTGAAAAGTATGTTCCTTTATATAAGAGCGTTGATTTATATTTCCTAATTGTCGCTTTAATCATTACTTTAGCGCTTATTTTTGTCCCATGGGCTTGGAAACTAGTACCACCTATTATGTATAAAGGTCAATTCCCATGGAGAATGTATAGCATGCTTTCATTCTTGATTGCGATGCTTGTTTCTTTAATCTTCTCACGTCTTAAAACAAATAAGATTGCGCTCACCATTGTTTCCGTTATTGCCTGTGGTTTAATGACTGTGACTATGGGTACTCTTGAAAAGAGAGTCATCTTTGAACACAACCCTACCGCTATTATCGTTAATGATGGAGAACAATTTGCAAAAGAAATCAAGTATTCTGGTGCGCAAAACGAAATGATTCCACAGGTGTTCTACAATGATACATATAGATCTGAGTATACTAATACTCTGTATTACAACGTGAGAAATCGTATTTGGGCACAAAGAGACTACATCTATGATTTAGAAAGTTATATCAAGCCGAGTGTCTTAGAAGGAAGCGGAGACGTTGAAATCTACGAATACAATTCTCCTAATAATAAATTCCATGTCAATATCACCAGTGAAACCGCTTTAGTGCAGTTCCCACAGTTCTATTATGATACCTATGAAATCAAGCAAGATGGTAAGACCATTAGTAAGGTGCAAAGCGTTGATGGCTTAATCGCGTTCACTTTAAAACAAGGCACATATGATATTACCCTATCATTTAAGCCATATAAGGCGTATCAAGCAACAATCCCATTATTTTATGTAGGAACGTTCTTACTCGTCTCTGGAGGCGTGTTTGGGCTCATTTATCGTAAGAAATTAATGAACCGTAAGCCAAAAGAAGAAAATCAAGATAAAGAATAAAAGAAAAGACCAGTTGATGCTGGTCTTATTTCTTTTCGTTTAGAACTTTACGATATTTCTCGAGTTCTTCGGTATTCGCCATAACGAAGTGTCCAGGAGTGATTTCAGTAAGCTTTGGAGCTTCCATGGAGTAATCATGTTCATTCGCAGGAACGTAGATGTATCTCTTTCTTTCCTTTTCACTTAATGGGTCTGGCTTTGGAATCGCAGATAATAACGCTTTAGTATATGGGTGTAATGGGTGAGCGAAGAGTTCATCACTACTTGCTAACTCAACAATATTACCGAAATACATAACAGCGATTCTATCGCAGAAGTACTTAACAACAGATAAGTCGTGAGCGATAAACATAATGGTTAAGCCCATTTCTTCTTTTAAGTTATTAAGTAAGTTGATGATTTGCGCTCTAATAGAGACGTCAAGAGCAGAAATTGGTTCATCACAGATAAGGAAGTCTGGATTCATAATTAATGCTCTAGCGATACCAATACGTTGACGTTGACCACCAGAGAATTCGTGTGGGTAACGGGAAGCGTATTCTGGTAATAAACCAACCCTGATTAAGGCTTCTCTCACTTTTTGAGAGTTTTCAAAGGCATTGTATTGACCTTGGATATGTAAACCTTCTTGAATAATATCTTCGACGGTCATACGTGGGTCAAGAGAGTCAACAGGATCTTGGAAGATCATCTGCATTTTGCTCATTAACTTCTTATCAACGTGTTTGTTGTCGTAGTTATGTTGAGCAATCTTTTCTTTTTGCTCTTTGATTAAGGCCGCTAAATCGGTTTTGATTTGTTCGATTTGGGCGTTGTACTGCGCTTTAATCTTCGCGGTTTCGCTTTCAACAAATTCTTTATTACCTTGTTCATCAGCGAGTACACGAATCTTTTCGTTCATTTCGTTAGTTAATTCTTTAATCTTACGGTGAGCTTTGATTCTCTTCCATTTGATTTCTTTTTCATTCCATCTGCTACCCGCAACAACACGGTAACCTTTGAAATAAACAGAACCAGATGTCGCCTTATATAATCTGATTAAAGTTCTACCAGTTGTGGTTTTACCACAGCCAGATTCACCAACGACACCGAAGCATTCACCTTTTTTGATATCGAAACTGATATCGTGAACGGCTTTAGTAACGAAAGCGTTTTTACCGTGTCCGAACTTAAAGAATTGCTTTAAGTGTCTGACTGATAATTCAATGTTGTTATCCACTAATTCTGGAAGATAAGTAACTTTTCTATTTGCCATAGTTATTTGTCCTCCTTCTTAGCTTTTGCTTTTTGAGCTTCTCTAGCTTTATGGGCCGCTAAGGATGCTTCAATACGAGTTTTAACAATAGCAGGCATTTCCACTTTTGGTGCTCTTGGGTCTAATAACCAAGTAGCAGCATAGTGAGTATCACTAACTTTGAAATATGGAGGTTCTTTCTTGAAGTCAATCTTCATCGCATATTTACTACGTAAAGCGAAGGCATCACCCTTTGGCGGGAAGACAAGGTTTGGTGGAGTACCAGGAATGGCTTCCAATCTTTCCTTACTATCCACGTCAGGAATAGATGATAATAATGCCCATGTATATGGATGCTTTGGATCATAGAAGATTTCTTCTTCTTTACCATATTCAACGATTTTACCAGCATACATAACTGCGACACGGTCCGCCATGTTGGCGACAACACCTAAGTCGTGAGTAATGAAAATAACAGAGATGTTTCTTTCTGCTTTTAAACGGTTAATCAATTCAAGAATTTGGGCTTGAATGGTCACGTCTAAGGCAGTTGTTGGTTCGTCACAGATTAAGATGTCTGGGTTAGCGGTTAATGCGATAGCAATAACGATACGCTGTCTCATACCACCAGAGAATTCAAATGGATATTGTCTGAATCTTCTTTCTGGGAATGGGATACCAACTTCTTCCATAACCTTAAGCGCTCTTTGTTTGGCTTCGGCTTTGGTAATCTTAATCTTAGAAACATACTTATTCTTGGCGGTCTTTTTATCGACACCATTCTTAAGATCTGCTTCGTATTCTGCGCGGTATTGTTTTTTAACTTCCGCGATTTTCGCGTTAGCTTCTTTATTCTTTGCTAAATATTTAGCTTTAGCGTCCGCAATGATTGGCTTATATTTAGCCTTTAATTCTTTGCTATTAGCATTCTTTGTAGTCTTAGCTTCCGCAATTCTCTTATTAAAGTTTGCTTTAACTTTGACCAATTCTTCCTTGTTAACAGCTTTCTTAGCTTCAGCTTCTTTTAAGATTTCAGCTTTCTTAACCGCATGTCTTTCATCAGCTTCTTTTAATTCGCCAACTTTAGCCGCTTTTAAGTCAACAATCTTTTGATTGATTTCTTCAGGTGTTTCGGCGTTATCTGCTTGTTGACCTTCTTTTAAGGCCGTAAGTTTAGCGTTTTCGGCGGCAATTAATTCATCGTATTTATGCTTGATATGAACTTTTTCTAGACCGTGGTCTAATTTCAAAGCATAAACAGCACCATCAGTTTCGTTTTTAACGATGGTTTTAATTCTTTCGATTTCTTTTTTCTTTTCACTCTTTAAGAATTTGACAGTTTCTTTGCCTTTATTAAGTTCGCTCTTATAAGCGGTAATTGCATTCTTATAGGCAACGAATTCCTCAGCAACGAGTTCTTCTTTCATCTTCTTTAAGTGATTGCCGTTTAATAACATGGCTTCGGTAATTTGTTTACCGATACGCATGATTGGGTTTAAAGATGATAATGGGTCTTGGAAGATCATACCAATCTTATGGCCTCTGATACGATGGAATTCATCTTCAGAAACCTTGGTTAAATCTTCGCCTTCGTACATGATGGAACCATCAACAATACGGCCATTGGCGGCTAAGATACCCATGATTGTTTTACTGGTAACGGATTTACCAGAACCAGATTCACCGACGATACATAATGTTTCACCTTTATAAAGGTCGAAAGAAACACCTCTAACCGCTTGAACGTAACCATGGTCTGTGGAGAAGTTTACGCGTAAATCTTTAACGGATAATACAACTTGTTTGTTTTCCATATTAGTCTTCTCCTTTCAAACTTGGGTTAACAGCGTCTCTTAAGCCATTACCAAATAAGTTAAATGAAATCATTAATAACGCGATGATAATGGATGGGAATAAGAGTAGGTATGGGTGACCACTCAACCACTTTTGGTTATCAGATAAGATAACACCTAATGATGAAACGTTTTGTAAGCCCAAACCTAAGTAGGCAATATTAGCTTCGCTGAAGATAACACCTGGAATCACCAAAACTTCAGCGGTAATGATTGTACCTAAGCCATTAGGGAAAATGTGCTTAGCAATTAATCTAGCATCACTTGCACCTAATGTACGTGAGGCAAGAACATATTCTCGACCTCTAAATCTATAGAACTGCGTTCTCGTTAAGCCCGCAGTACCAATCCAACCAGTCGTACATAATGCCATGACGAACATTGGTAATGATGAGCCCCAGTGAAGGATGAGCAATGTCATCAAAACCATGAATGGGATACGACCTAAAATATCGGTGATTCTTTCCATAATTAAGTCGACGTTACCACCGAAATAACCAGAGATAGAACCCCAAACAACACCAAATGTGAAGCAGATGGCGAATGTAATGATAGCCACTAATAAGGATGTTCTTAAGCCTTCAAAGACATACTTAAGCATATCTTTACCAGATTCATCTGTACCCATAAGGAATTTTGGCATTTTTGAATAACCATATTCTTTATAGCGGCAAACTGTAGCTTGACAAACGATATTTTTATCGACTACAACGCCACTTGAGTTTGGTGTTGGATAATCAAAGTCATCAATTGTTAATGGCTTTGTAATAGGACACTTTTCGGCATCTAAAATTTGACATGTGAAGTTATTAACATCAAGATAGAAACCTAATGTATCATAGTCTTGAAGCGTAGAGTCACCGAGTGGAGTCTTGAAAGAAATCCAGCCGTTCTTTTGGTATCTTAAGAGGTCTTTAATTGAGAAGTTTTTATCGACCATAGTACCATATTTCGATTCGTATGTGTCGTAAACAAATGAACAGAAATAAGATTTGGAGAGATAGGCAGCTCTAAGACCAGTACTACTCCAATAAGCGAATTTATCGTTTGTTGTCTTGCTTAAAGCTTTAGTGGCATCAGTGAAGGACATTGCAGTAAAGATTGCATTTGTTTCTTCATCAGCAAAGCTACTTTCAAAAGCAAGGCCACCAATTAAGGCGCAAACTTTATCTTGTTCACCCGCTGTAGCCATCTTAACGGCAAAGCGCGCTTTATTAAATGTTGTTTTACCAGTCGCTGTTGTGATGATATTGGCAATATCAACTTTGTCCTTTTTATAAGAGGCAACCGCACTACCGATATCATGTCTAGCAGCATAATCCACTAACTGAACTTCTTGCTTTGTTTCACCTTCATAGTAAACAAAATATAAAGCTGTATCACCAAGGGCATATTTAGCTGGAAGATCGAATTCTTCTTTGCCTTCTTTAGCTTGAATCTTTGCCGCGTCATATGTATCAAAAACGCTAAGGTATAAGCTATCGGCAGCTAATTCTAATTCATCAATTGTTTGAGAAGAAAATTCAACGTATTCATTGCCCTTAAGTTCGTTTCTATGGAAGCCGAAATGGACATAGCCTTCTTTACCGAAATTAGAAATAGAATCAACGTACATCAAATCAGTGAATTTCTTTTTACTAATCGCAGAACGTTGTGTATAGACGTCTGGACTTGGCCACCAATGTTCTTGTTTTTCTTCCTCTGTGGAAGCGTTTGGCATTTCAGAAACATCAACAGGAATGTTTTTATATTTCTCAGTACCATCCCAAAAGCCAGTGCCGGCTTCAAATAATTTTGGTGAGAGGAAAATTTCCTTCGGGTGATTCGTTCCAATATCATTTCTATCAACGATAGGAATAATGATTGATAAGGCGATTAATGTGCCCAAAATGAAAGTCGCGGCCACAGATGACTTATTCTTTTTAAATCTTCTGAAGGCGTCTTTAGTAAATGTTGTTGGTTTTGTTTGGAACTTTTGTTCGTGAATTGTAGAATCAACTTCCGTTAAAGTGAAATCATCATCAGTAATTGGTTCTTCCACTTCTTCATTAGTAACAGGAGCGTCATCAACGAATTCGAAATCTTTATCTTCTAACATAACTATTTCTTCGCCCCCATTCTAATTCTTGGATCAATGAATCCATATGATAAGTCAAAAAGGATGCCGGCTAATAAACCAATAATGGTAAAGATAGCCATATCAACCATTAAGACGTTGTAATCTCTTGGTGTATTGTTTAAAGCTTCCAAGTAGATGTTACCAACACCTGGAATACCATATAATTTTTCTAAAATGATTGAGCCACCTAGGATACCGATAAATTCCGAGAGAACACTTGGAAGAATTGGGACAAAGGCGTTTCTCAAAGCATGACGGACGATAGCTTGATTCTTTGTTAAACCTTTAGTTCTAGCGAGTAATAAATATTCACTAGACATAACTTCACAGAGTTCCGCTCTAACGCCTCTACCATAGCCACAGATAGAACTGAATGATAGAGCTATGACTGGAATAATATAGCCTAAAGCTCTCGTGCCCAGAGGAGCAGTTATACTTGGCCATGAAGGTGGAAGCCAACCTGTTTGATAAGATAAGAAGAAAATTAAGAAGGTAATGACGACGAATCCAGGAATGGAAACGAAGATCATAATTAAAGTGGAGATAGTATGGTCAATCCATGTGTTTTTCTTTAAACCAGCATAGATACCGAGAAGGATACCTAATGGAACAGAAACTAAAACAACGATAATATTGATGGACATGGTTACTGGCAAACGCCTACCGATAAGTCTAATCGCGGAAGCGCCCATTTCTAAGGATGTGGATGTGCCCCAATCCCATTGAGTGAAAATGTTACCTATCCATGTAAAATATTGTTCAAGAATTGGTTTTGGATAATAGAAATACTCCTTGTGTTCATCATCAATGAAACTTTCTATGTAATCAAATGAAGGCTGAAAATGTTCGGATTCAGGTTTAATAAGGACATTAAAATAACCAAGTTTAACTTGACTATCATAGAAGCCCATTCTTTCACCAGCACTAGTAGAAACCTTGAGCGATATTGGAAGAGCTTTAACCAAGATAAAAGTAAGTGTAAGAATAATAAAGGCAGTTACAAATGCTAGTAAGAGTCTTTTTAAAGAATACCTTAACATTAGTTTTCTCCTTTCTCCGCTTAATTTAAGCGGCTCCTAAATATACCACAAAACCAGCCATTCTTCAAGAATGGCAGTTGGTAATACGTATATCCTACAAAAATGATGTGAATATATCAAGATAAAAAATAATAAAAAGGACCGCATTAAGCAGTCCTTTTGTTGTTTTTATTAGTTATTAGATTTCAAATAATCTATCGACTCTTTGATATCCCTCTTTTGCAGGAAGATGGACTTCGTGTCTATCAGCACTGATTTCTTCAAGTTTGATATCAATATCCATGATCTTACGATATTCGTAACCATCGATAACATAGTCTTGGACGAGATAGAAGTAAAGGCCCACAACTTTGTTATCTTTAACAATCCAGGTTGAATCTTGGGTTGTTGGAGTTGGAGTGCCAACTGGAATACCATCTTGTCTTTCATCATCATTATCCGCAAGGCTGTCTTTGAATGAAAGAACACCACGGCAGAATAATGAACCATCACCAAGTGAGCCAAGTCTCTTGTCTTTAACATTATCATACTCATGTTCAGCGATATCGATAATATCTTTGAAACTGGCATTATCTAATTGATTTAAGAAGAAGGTGTGACCAACAGTGAATAAGTTATCTAAGATGTCATATAATGGCGCGCTTCTTTCACCATCCATATAGTCTTGTGTTGGCGCGGCATAGAATGTCTTAGCATCACCTACTTGGTGATAGACGAGCGTATCGTAATACTTATTTGTGCAGAAGATCCAGTCATAGTTTGTGAAGTCCATGCCACCGTCGGTGGTTCTAACTTCAGCATCTGTTTCTAAGATTCTTAAGTAAGCATCATTGGTACTGAAGACCATCATTTCATCAGATAAGTCATATGATAATTGAACAAATTCTTGATCTGGATCATTTTCGTTTTGCTTGACAGGTCTTCTTGAAATGGACTTAGCAAGTCTCTTATATTGAATCACTTCAGTAACTGGGTTTGCGTTTTCATAGGTACTTAAACCACTTGTAACGCCTGCAACTGATGCGGAATCGAGTTCAGCATAGACAATCACTGGGACTGTCGCTTTGAAGTCTGGATTGGCTTTATCTGTGACAACGATTTCTGTTTCGCCACCTGCTAAACCAGTGATGAGACCATTTTCATCAATAGAAGCTACTGTTGGATCTTTAACTTCAAATTTGACGTTTTTACCATCGTATTTGAATTGTTCGGCCGCTTCTAATTGGAATGTATCACCAACGATCATAGCGGCGACTTTGTGGTTGACAAGAAGTTCATCTGGATACGTAGCATTATCATTCTCGACAGCTTCTGTTTGTGAAGCTTCAGGAATAATCATTGATGTTGGAACACCATCATCAACTTTGGATGAGGTTTTTGCGCCACATCCAGTTAAAGCAGTAATTGTTAATAATGAGGTGAGGAATAAAACTTTTTTGTTATTCATAGTTTAATCCTCCTTATCTTTCAACCCAGCTATCAGCGTTCTTAGCAGCAGTTACATAAGCTTCGGTTGGTGTGCCTTGTTTTCCTTCGGAAGTGATAGCTAAACTATAGAACACATCAATATTCCAATACTTATTGTAATTTGCTTGAGTGAATGGTGTTTCATTCCATAATTTTGGATATTTATCCTTATCATCCATATGGTTAGCATGTCTCATATCAGCGTTGATTTGAGCTGCTAATTCTGGAGATAAGTGGATGGTTGCAACCATTTCGCCTTTTTCGTTAACGCTCTTTTCAAATTCGACATCAACACCACCGAAACCAACAATGTAGATTTGGACACGGGTAAGATCGATTTCTGCTGCATCAGCTTCAATGAACTTTGTAGCGATGGAGAAGGTGAGACCGTTATAGAAGTCATTTTTATCAGCATCTAAGTAGCTCTTTTCGACTGTTTTGGCAACAGAACCATTCTTGACGATGCCGCCGTGGTCAGCGACTGACCATAAAGCATCGAATGACCACATTTTGTCATCATAGATTAATGGTTTTGTTTTGGAAATAACGGATGTATCTGTACCCCAGTTAAGAGTGAAGGAAGAAGAGTTATCACTCTTTAAAACTTCTAAGAAGTTGAGAGGGTTATAAGTATTACCGGAAATAGCACCAAAGCCTAAGTCGAACTTACCGACTTGTAAGTGGTCTGAGTAGACTTTATCCCAAACCGTAACAGCTTCTTGTTCAATTTCAAGCTTGATTGTGCCGCCAGAAACGTCTGGATCATTGAAGGCATCTGTGAAGTATTTTTCAATATCTTCACCGTATTGCTTAATATCACTTTGGTACATCCACCAAATGTTGATAGAAATCTTATTTGGATTTTGGACAGAACCATATTTGAGCTTGCCTTGCGCGACTAATTCTCTAACCGCAGCTTTGAAGCAAGAAACGGCTCTATCTTTGGAATAACCATAAGTTGGTTTATGGTCTTTGCCATATGTTTGATATGCCTCGATAGCTTTCGCGTGTGCTTCTGTATCATTATAAGAAATACCGTTTTCTGGGTCACTTAAGTATGAATCAGAGAAGTAGTTAATGGATGGTTGCGAACCTTGTTTCCTAGCAAAAGTTTCTCTATCAATGGAATAGAATAAACCATTTAAGAAGTTATCATTACTCATCCAAGGTTTGCATTTGTATCTATCAGAATCTGTGTGCTTCCATAATTTCTTATTTAGGGTATCCCACATTTCTTGTGTACAAGAGTTAACATTGAGTTTGAATGTGGAGTTACCTTTTGTTTGGTGAACATCTGGCTGATTAGCTTCAACATCAATGTATTGAGAAGGAATACCGCAGCTATCTAAATCTCCGACTTGCATAAAGCGGTCATAGATGGCTGTTGGGGATTGTTGAGCGGCTCTAATAATGAGCATCTTGATACCTTCGATGTTGTATCTGCCTGGTTCATTCCATTCAGTATTTCTCTTGTAGAGAATTTGAATGTCTTTTTCCCAGCTTTCAAGCATATATGGACCAACAGAGAGAACTGAGTCACAAATCTTGTTTTGGTGAATAGAAGCAACGTTGCCGTTATCGTTGAATGTACCATATCTCTTAGAACCATCTCTAACGAAGCCAATTTGATCTTCAGGAGTGCCGGCTTTATAACCAAGAGCACGGATGAATTCTTCTGGAAGTGGAGAATATAAGCTAGAAGATAATGTGTACATCGCGGTAAATCTATCAATAGGATTTAAGATAGTTAATTGGATAAAGTAACCATTTGTTTCATCTCTACCGGTTTCAATGCCTAATTCGCCTTTTGTTTTCATATTATTCCAAACATTTAAGGCCTTTTCATCGGACATGTCTTTAACATTTGTATTGTTAAAGTATCTTTGTGCACCAACGATACCATATGTTTGGTCAGATGCGATTTGGGAACCACGGGATAAACCGTGAGAACCAGTAAGAAGGTTACGGAAAGCGAATTCATAGTCTTCAATAGCGACTGGTCTATGATCGAAGTTGACACCTTCCCATGGTGTACCGCTATAACGGTATTTGAAACCATCTTCACCAGTTTTAACATAGATTCTCCATGTGCTGTAGAGACCTAATGGGTTTGGTTCTTCGTCAGGTTTAACTTCTTGACCTTTGTAAACTGGAATTGGTCTATTGTTTGGTTGGTCAACACCGTTGAATTTGACTGTGTCTTTAGCGAGCACTGGATACCAGACATAACCGTCTTTTGTATCATTCATCTTGGTGCCCCAATATGAAGATGTGATATAGCCTTCTAAGTCTGAGACTTGGCTACCATCATTGTCTCTAGCATTGACCATGTGTGGATCAGATGAAGAGGCAGTGTGCAAATACATCTTATGGGCTTCAGTTGTCTCAGCGGCCATTGGTTCTTTAAGGGAACCTTCACTTAATAAACCAAAGCCATAACCAGTGATGTAGTTGGTTGTTGGTAAATTAACACGTGTTTTGTATTTAACATAACCACCATTTTCAAATAATGTGATACCTGTTAAGTGATTGTCCATCGCGTTCTTTTCAAGAGCACCGAGGATTTCGGTTCTCTTAGCAATGGCATCTTTGCCAGAAGCGGAAGCGTAGTTGAAGCCACCATCAGCTGGATGTGCATCAATAACTGTTACTTCCAAGGATCTTGTAATTTCAGATCTGGCTTCTTTAACAGCAATAACAGCTTTACCTTTTTCTAAAGCGGTAACTGTACCGTTAGCATTAACAGTAGCAACAGATGGTTCTAAAGAAGTGTATGTGAATTCTCTAACATCTTCTGGATTACCACCGATTTCATCGATGTTGATATGAGCTTCTTCAGCCTTATTCATAACGGTAGAACCGTTACTTAAAGAGATTGTGAAGTCCCAAGCAACAGCGCTAGAGCTGTGGCCACCATCACAAGCAACGACAGCACCTAATGAAAGGAAGCTAACTGCTAAAATTCCTAATGCAAATTTTTTCATCTTACTATTTACCTCCTTTTTCTTTTTTCTTTTTAAAGAATAGTAATGAGGCACCCATTAAGGCAGGAGCGCCAATAATGAGTGATAATGAGGCGATTGCACCATTGCAGCCTTTTTTGGCTGGTTCAGGTTGCTTTTCTGGATCATAATCAATAACCGCATTGAAGTTGCTCTTCACATATTTGGAATTGATTTGAACGGTTTCACCTGTGTTAACGTTCACGAATGTGACTTTGTTATCATCACCGACTCTGAAATCGATGAATGTATCAAGGTCAGCACTTTGAACCATTTGATAACCTAATAAGAAGTTATCGTAGTTATTGAAGTGGACGACACAGCCAGAAGTACCTCTAGCGTAGTCAACACCACCGATGAATAAACGTTTGTCACCACCATTACTCATTTCATTGATAGCGTTATCAACGAATTCTTTTGTGGCTTCAGCGTAGTACATGCCTTTGTCAGCATCGAAGTTGACATCGACGATGTAGTTACCGATGAAGGCGTGGGACATCTTTTCTTCTTCGAAGTAAACTCTCACTTGATTGACACCATTAGCGTCTTTGTATTCAGTGATTGTGTTAACAACTGGAGCTTCGCCATCGATATGGATGGTGTAAGATTTACTGACCCAATTGCCTGTGCCGGCTAATTGGTAATTAAATTTAAGTTCATATTCACCACTTGCGAACGCTTCGCCTGTTACTTCATTAAATAATGGGACGACTGCGTAGGCTCTATGAGCGACATAACCGGCGGATAAGTAACCAGCATCAACGTGGGATTTATATAAGGCCCATTTGCCAGCGGTATCGCCGAATAAGCTATCTGCTAAAGCAGAAGCATAGACTTGTTCGTTAGTGTCTTTTCTTGTAATGGTGAAGTAGTTTTCCTTCACGGATCTCAACATAAATTGTTGAATGATCATGGTGTTGGATTGTTTTGCATTACCAAGATAGATATCGTTACTTGGATTAGCGGTATAAGCACCATCAGTTGGTCTTGTACCGACTTTATAGAAGCCTACTAAACGGTCGAAGGATTGATCGTTTGTGAGGATGGAATCTGTATTGATCTTTTGTGGTCTTTCAGCATAACCAGCAACGATCATGGATTCGAAGTTAACGTTATCTTTACCAATTAAGGATTTAGTAATGTCATTAACTAAGTCTGATGGATAGACTTTAGTAATATCTTTTTCAAAGCTGAATGGTTCTGTAACAGGAGCGTTGTCATAAGTTGCTTCAGCATTCTTATCAGCACCTGAGTAGAAGCCTAAATATGGGATGGAGAGGTCGGCTTTGTTATCTTTACTCTTAAGAGTAACGAAACCTTCGATCATACAGCCATATTCATAGTTATCTAAGATTTTCTTCTTAGCATCAGCAGTTAAGGAGTAAGGATTGATTGTGATTGTGCTTTCACCTGGAGCAACGGTCACGGATTGACCTTTAACTTCAGCGATAACAACATCCTTAGTGGATTGCGCTGTGAAGCTTGGAAGTGGTTGCCAATCAACGCCTTCATTAGCGGCATTGTAGTAGTAACCTTGTTTAATAACTGTTTTTCTGCTTGGTTGTTTACCAGCTTGGATATCGGCTTGGTCAGCTCTCCAAGCTTCTTCTGTAGCGTAGTATTCAATGTCTTTAGAAACCTTGAGGGCATCTTTATAGGCGATTGAGCCACTAGCAACATCCATTTTTCTAACATCGGTATCAAAGTAGGCCATACCAGAAAGGTTCTTAATGTCATCAATTTCACCTTTAAAGTTATAGTCTTTTGTGACGATGTTATTTGGTTGAGCAAGAGCTGGTCTCATGACGGTTAATGTGACGTCATAGTTTCTAGCTTCATTGCTTTCGTTATGGGCTAAGAATGATAATTTGATATCACCTTTAGCGATGTCTGGATTATTTCTTAAGGCAACTTTAGATTTACCAGTTTTGTTACCTTGTAAATCTAAACCTTCGAGATAAACATCTGTACTTAATGCACCACCGATATCAGCCATACCTGCACCTTGAATTCTTGGTGAGATAAGGGTTCTTTCGTTGGTTTCTGGGTTTTCAGCACCTTCACCATCTGTCATTGGATCGGCAGTGGACATTAATCTCATATCAACTGTTTTTCTAAATTCAGCAATTTGATCTTTTTCGGCTTGTGTGGTTGTTCTACCAGCTAATTTAGCATTGTGATAGAGTGGGCCAGCAACTTTAGAAAGAACAACAGATTGCGCACCAGCATAGTTAGGAGCGGACATAGATGTACCACTTAAGTATTGATAGCATCTGCGCCAGTATTCAGATGAGTGAATTTCATCTTGAGTCAAACTTGTCATCGCGTGTTCTGGGACAGCACCTTTGATGTTATCACCAGGAGCAGTGATTTCTGGTTTGAGATCTAAGTCAAATGTCGCACCATCAGTGGAGAATGAGCTTGTTGTATAAGCATTTGGGTTATCACTAACTTGTTTGTGAATGATACCGAATTGACCAGATGGATGGTTGACGAAGTATTCTTTATCTTTGAATAAGACAAGAGCACATGGCATTGTTGGATTGAAGCCATCACCGAAACTACAACGGAAGTTGAAGTCGGAAGCTGTTGGGTCGTTATTGATAATAACTAAGGCTTTAGCGCCTTGACCAACGGCTGTGGCGTATTTATCAGCGAATGATGTACTACCACGATTGACAACGACAATCTTGCCAGTGCAATCTAAGTTACCGTAATCGGCGTAAGTACCGAAACCTGGAACATATTGATAATTAAGAGATTGAGTATTGGCGAATAAGTCACTAACACGGAATTCATCTCTGTAGTCATCTTCCATACCAGGTCTATTGACGATTTGATCTTCGAAAGCGACATTTCTTTGTCCTTCTTTTTCATCTGGGACAGTGAAAGCGTTTTCGTAGAAGATTCTGGTTGGGTGACCAGAAGCAATGGTCATGGTATTAGCGTTATTTGCATAGCTAGACATAATGCCTGTTTCCACCATGCTTGTTGTCCAGTTGGCATAAGCACCTGTGGAAGAGAATGATGTCTTACCACTATTACCTGCGGAGATGGCGGATAAGATGCCTTCATCTGCAAGTCTTCTTAATGTTTTTAATGTGATGGAATCACCATCGAAGTCATCAAGGTCACTACCTAATGACATGTTGATGCCATCGACTTTTAGCTTAATGCAGTCTTCAAGTGCGGACAAGATAACTGTATCGTAAGCACCTGTAGAGTTTGTTAAGCCAATTGTTTCACCAATGCCAGCTTCAGCATTGTAGTCTGTGAAGACTTTCATTAATGCTAATTGGGCTTTTGGCGCAATGCCCTTATAAGTTGGAGCATTAGCGGCGGTAATGGAAGAAACGTGGGAGCCATGATATGAGAGGTCACTGTGGACATCGTATTTTGGGTCACCAGGTTTGCCATAGGACAAGCTTTCACCACCGTAATCGAAGTAGAATGGAACTTTATTATTCAAGTATCTAGAACCTTCATATCCTTCTTCGCTTGCAAATACATCAACAGGGGCGGCGTTTAAACCAACGATATTCTTGATTGTTCTGAAGGTGTATCTAACACCGACATCACTATCTAAAGCGTTATAAACTTCGTGATGCCATTCTTCAGTGGTGCTGGTTTTTCCTCTAAGATGGAATTCGTTGTCAAGAATAGCAACGATTGTACCTTCACCATCAAAAGTATCATCTGGTTTATGCATTGTGGCTGCGGAAATGTTTTCTTCAACGGAACCCGCATTATTTCTTTGGCCTTCTGCATCGAGAGCAATAAAGTCATCGTTATTGTAAGTGCGTTTCCAGTGCATTTCATCAAGAGTAACACTGGCAACACCTGGAACTTCACGAATACGTTCGATATCGTTACTATTCACTTCAAGAACAAAGGCGTTATTCAACTCATTGTAGCATTTTGTGCGTCTGACGTTTGTTGTGGCATATTCCATGATGTTGTTAAGGACAGCATCTTGGGAATTTCTAATGCCTTGCTTACTGAGAGACTTCACATTGCGATTCACTTCAACAATAATTCTCGCATCTCTTTCTGGCTGTTTAGCAAGATGAGACGCTGTTAAACCACCGACAGCAATGACTGCCGCACATGTGGCGCTTAGAATGAATCCAAGTTTTTTCATAGTCTACCTCCTTTTTGCATAATTACAAAAATTATAATTGTAATAATACACGAGCGCGTTAGACATGTAAAGTCAAACGTACACAAAGAGGTAAAAATAGTATAGAATATACTAATTTTGTAACTATTTTCTAACCTATATGATAGATAATTTCGAGGACAATTATCGCAATTGAGAGTAAAATTCCCGCGAGGATGACAGCGATAAAATTGTACGATGAATCGTTTCTTTTTTGCGTTCTTTCATTACGGTAATCAGCGAACTCTCCATTCTTCCTTGGATCCTTGGAAAAAAAGAGACTAAAAAGCTGTTTAAAACCGAACACAAATATGTCAAAAGCACCAAAATGAGAGACCATCATAAGCAGGCCAAATAAGAGGACAACTAGACCACCTAAAGTCGCTCCATCAATGGCGTCAATTATGCTCCTAGCTCTAGTAAAAAATACGATACAAAAAATACCCACACCAATCACTATTGAAACTAGAAATGTGATGAGATTTGTAAGCCAATATTTTTTAATTTGCGAGAATGCTCTATTCATATTTTTTCCTTATATAATCTGATTTTTTATTATTTATACGCGTGAAGTTTTTAAGCGGTTTTAAAAACATCATTCCTATTATACACTCAAAAAGAAAAAGGTGGTATCTCTAATGAGACACCACCATTGTTTTGGTTTTAGCAAATATTAGGTTTATGGGAGCGTAACGACGACTTGGTAGTAGCCAGAATAGTTTCCACTAGCATTACCTAATAATATGATTTGAACAGTATATCCCCTGCTATTTGTTAAAGTACCGATAAAGTTACCGTTTTCCATTTTGCCACTCTTGTAAGAGAAGCCTAAAGCTGTACACTTGATCAAGTCAGCACCAACATAGTTTCTCACGATAATAGGACCTGTCTGAGCCGTCAATGCAGGTGGAGTTTGGAAACCAAATCTACCTGTGCCGGTATAGACACCTGTTTCTGCTAATTCTAAGCCAACACCCATAACAGAACCAATTGCGTTGACAATTTTGCCATTGGCCTTGTTGTAAAGTCTAACTGTGATAATTAAGGCTGGTCTATCGCCATAATAATTAGAATAAAGGATTTCAACAGAGCCTTCTTCACAGTAGAGAATAATCTTCGCTTCATCTGGATCGCTTGTTGTATCAGAGACTAAAATTTCTAATTCAAGAGCTTCGACAACTAACAAGTTTTCAGATAGATTTTCAACAAAGTTAGCAAGTGTTTCGCCAGCTTTTAGATCACGATAATATCCATAATAGAATGAGTCTGATTCATCATCCCATTCAACAGCGTATTCACCAAGAACATTGTTAATACCATCAATCCAAACTGATTCTGGTGCTGGTTCATAGTCATAGAATGATACTTGAACGGTAGTATTTTCTTCATCTGTAAAAGCGAGGAATTGAAGTCTAACGTTCTCGTTAGCATATTCGATGAGTTTAGCTGGTTCACCTGAAGTTAATGAAACATCCTGTAATGGAGTAATGACTTTGAAGTTCAATGTTGTATCATTGTCTAAAATATCAGTAAAGACTTTAAGTGCGGTTGCAGCTGGAACGGAAGTATCGCTATAAGATTTAGCAAATGCGCTAGCGCTTGCTGTGGCTGTAGCAGGTCTAACAATAACGTCATCTAGGCTGAAACCTAATAATGTGATGGCAGGAATAAATTGTGCTGGAACTGCACTATATTTTTCAACATGGATTTGAACACCTGTCTCATTATTTTCAGTGAAGGCGTAGAGAGTAACTGCAATACCCTTGACTGTACTGACGAATGATTCATAAAGGAGACCATCGGATTGTTTTCTTTCACCTTTTTGTGAGAAGGCACCCTCTGTGTCTGCTTTTAAGACGGCGTCGTACTTATCGAGTAAGTCACCTAATGTTTGACCATCGGCTAATGTTTCGTCAAATGTATAGTAGTAACTATCGGAGTTAGCACTATAGTTGAAGATATAGCCTCTGCCTGGAATATGATATAAATCTGCGATGTAATTGACATAGTCTGGGACTTGTGGTGGTACATCAAAATAGAGTGTCATTGTTTCTGCTTGTGCATCATAAGCAAAGCCAACTCTGATTTCAGCTAAAGGAGAAATGATGTCGTAGTCGATGCCTTCTCTTGTAGATTGTTTGAATGCCCAATTAGCGTTATCGAAAGCATCTAAATAAGCATTAGCAGCGGCTACGGAACCCTTTGCTTGGAATCCAACGAAACCACTTTCAGCTTGGTCTTCGAATTGGTTTAAGTAACGTTTGTAGAATCTGAAGCCTTCTGGTAAATCTGGAATATCTTCGGAGAAGTTCATCAAACCTTTGATAGCGGCTTCGAATCCAGATGTCGCCCAATCGTAGAAATAGGCATCACTAATGTCAAAGTAGAATCTACCACCGTTATTGAAGTAACCTTGGTTGTTAATTGTGGCAAGTCTGGCTTCAACATAACGTTGTTTGCCTTCAGCCGTGACAGCCTTTTCCATAACGTAGCAGTAATCTTCTTCTGCTAAATCTGGAACGATAGAAGCGACAAAGCCATCGGCTAAGAATAAATCAGCAATTGGCTTTAATGGGCTATCTTCGCCAGCTACTTGAGCGGCAACGTTACCACCAACAGCATAAATTGTTTTGCTTTCAGCGTTTTCTTCCCATTCTAATGTACCAACACCGAAGTCAGGAGAATAGAAGAAAGGTGGAACATAACCATAGAGATCGGCTTGGAATTTAGCTGTTAAGTCAGCATCCCAAGCGGTTGGTTTTGCTTGAGCGACTGTGATTGTGAAGGAATCTGTTTTGCCTTCAAATGTAACAGTAACTGTTTTGTCACCGGCGGTTGAGAAGTCAACTGGGCTCACGGTGTAACCTTCAGTGATGACTCTTTGAGTAGCATCGCTGTAGTTTGCTGTGACGACCATACCAGTTAAATCTAACTCTGTGTCGGCGGTTGTGTAGGCTAACTTAGTAGGAGCGGTAACAGAGATGGAAACTAATGTAACCACGACTGGAGCGCTTGTTGAAGTACTTGGATTAGAACTTGAGGAGCTTGTGCTTGGAGCAGAGCTGGATGAGCTTGTGCTTGGAGCTGAGCTTGAAGAACTACTACTTTCGCTACTAGTGTTAGAACTACTACTAGATGTGCTAGGAACATCGCTACTTGTTGTGCTTGGAGCTGGTTCGGAAGAACTGCTCTTTTCACTTGTGCTTGAGGTTTGTGTACCGCAAGCAACTATCATAGAGGTGGCAAGTAACAATGTAAGTAATTTCTTAACTTTCATAAAAATGCCTCCATTAAAAAATTGGTAATATTTTACATTCATAAATTTCATATGTAAAGAGTGTTTGTGTATATGCGTATATAAGATGGCGGTTAAGACAAACGTAGAGTGGAACTTTTGGCCAAAAATGACCACAAAAAACAAAAAATGTCTAGAAAAGAAGACATTATTTTGTAAAGTTTACAAATTGAAAGATTAGTAAATTATTTATTAGCAATAGCGTAATAGATACATTGGTGTTTAACACCTTGGTATTCAATTACTTCTTCTTTATTTATTCTGGCCATGCCACACTTTTGCATCACACGACCACTGGCGGGATTTTCGATAAAATGCGCCGCCACTACTGTTTTATAGCCTATTCTAAAAAGTTCTTTTATTGCGGTTTCTAATGCTTCAGTAGCGTATCCCCTATTCCATACATCTGGATGTAAGCAATAACCAACTTCTATCTCATCATTTTTCACATCAACATCATTGAGTAAACCAATAAATGATTTATTATAATAAATCCCATAACAAAATCTTGTGGTTTTTAATGTGTTTTCTTTGAGTCTTAAAAAGAATTTTTCTCGTGCCTCATCATCTGGGAAAACTGGGATCATGTATGTCTTACCAACAAGAGCGTTTTCAAACACGGAAAAGACATCGTTTCTATCATCATCTTCAATTGATTTTAAGACGAGGTTTTTTGTGGTTAGGATTTCTTTTCTTTGCAACATAATTATTTATAGAAAGAACGCTCGGGTGAGCGCTCTTTTATCTTATTATATTTTATTTATTATTACCAAATTTTTACTCTTTGGTTTTCTGGAATGTACATGCCATCGCCTGGCTGGATATTGTATGTTTCGATGAATTCATCGAATTGGGCTAATGTCACGTTAGCTCTCAAATAGTAGAATGGGTGTGTATCTTCTCTAAGAGCTTGAGCATTATCCATACCAAATGGCGCACGGCACCAGAGATAGGCGAATGATTTAAAGAATAAGTCATAGTCGAAGTTAGGTACTTTCTTAGCTAAGTGTAACATGACTCTCATGCCACCCATATCAGCGGTCGCTTCAGTATTGTTCTTATCGCCGATGGCTTTTGTATCGCCCCATAAAGTAATACTGTCATAGAAACTAATCATCTTTTGCACTTTTGCTTCAAACTTATTCCAATCAGAATTTGTCCACCAACTGGATTGTCTACCATATTCATCGAATTGTGAACCACTGCTATCGAAGCCGTGAGTAATTTCGTGGCCGATAACGGCGCCGATTGTGCCATATAAGACTTCAACATCATCACTGTAATATAAGCCTCTAGCAAGACCGTTAAGAATTACAAATGAGTTTGTGGTTGGGCTATAGAAAGCGTTATTTGTGTATGTTGGCATTGTTAACCATTCTCGGCTTGGTAGAGAAATACCATTGAAGATAGTTTCAACATAAGCATCATAATAACGGTTCAACAAAGCCATACCTGAAACAGTTTCTAAATCATCATCTTTAATCTCAACAAAATCTTTATAGAAATCAGGATAACATGATTCGAATGTCATCATTTGAAGTTTTCTAATTGCTCTTTCTCTTGTGGAGGAACTGAGCCATGCCTCTTCCGCAAAGATTTCTTCAAAACCACTTAAGATGTCAGTGATTAATTGAGAAACTTTGTCCTTAACTTCTTTAAAGCCTTGGAGTGCTAGATAAGATTGTTCATAAAGGACTGGTAATGCTGCTTGAGCAATTTTTGTTAAAGCACCATTGTCATCATAATAATGGATATAAGCTTCGCGGCTAAACATGACACCACTAGAGTATCTGTTCATTGTTGTGAGGCTGACATTGATATTCTTATAGTTAGTGATACCCGCTAAGAAACGACATCCAAATTCAATTCTTGTTCTAACAAGATCTTCTAAAGTATTGTGTCTGTTAACAGCATAGTTATTATAGATGCTATTAAATAAAGCAACATAATGGTTTGGTATCCAAATCATCGCATCATCCGCAATACCTAAATCCAACAAAGCGCTCTTAAGTTGCGCCCATGGAATTTCATTGGTCTCATATCCTGTTGAGCCACCAGTATAGTTATAGTAAGCAGTATTGATAAAATCGTTTTCAAGAGCGCCTACCGCATTTCTTTGATTTTGTGTTGTGGTTAAACCAAACGTTTCATCTAAGACATCAAGGATTTTGAATAGTTCTTGTGAGAAGATTTGACCGCCTTGATATGTGCTATAGAGCCAAACAAGCCCTAAGCAATCATAATTACCACTGATATAACCATCATCAACGCCTAATTCGTAACTGTCACCATCTTTATTGATAGTAAACAATGGAGAAATAGAGGTGAAAGCATCTTTGCTGCTTAAATAATCGTCTAAATTGAAAGAAGATAAATAGCTGGTAACACCTGCAGCGTCACCTGCGCTCGCTAAATCACCGAAAGCCCAGAGAATATCGTTATTGATGGTCTCATCACCATAGAATATTTCGTATAACGCTTGATTGATGTACTGATCCGCTAAGCCAAAGGCACCACCATTGCCAGAAAGGATGTTTTCATAGTTAACAGATGTATAGAAGTCGTCTTTTAATGATGGTTTTTTAATCTTGTTGATTTGGCCGTTGAGGTTTGAGTTAATCCAAGGCGCGCCTTGAATATCAGATAACTTGACACCTGGTTGTAATTCGTAATCGATTAAATCAAAGCCAAACACTGGATCGCCATTAACAAAGACTGCAGTATATGTTTGGTTTCCTGTCACCGCAGTGACTTCTGGAGACCAACCAGCAAATGTTTGTTTGAAGCCACCAACTGTTGGTTTTGTTGGTCTATCGCCATCATATGTTGGGGCGGAACCATAAGCGACATTTTGGTCAACTTCTAATGTTGTGCCATCATAGTTTAACCAAGTGATTGTATATCTCTTGATGTTTGATGTGAATGTAGCGACATAGGTAATATCGCCTGTGACAGGGCCAACTTCTGGAGACCAACCTTTGAAAATATAGTCAAAACGATTATCACCAATTCTTTGTGGTTCTGCTCCATCAAAAGTAGGAATTGTGCCATATGGTACATTGTTATCTGTTTCTAAAATCACACCATTATAGTTCATCCAAGTGACTGTATATTTTCTTGGACCTTCTTCAAAAACGGCGGTGTATTCCGCTGAACCAGTAACTGGTTTAACTTCAGGATCCCATCCAATAAAATCGTATGAAAAACGATCTGTTTGTGGCTTTGTTGGTGTCGCACCATTGTATGTTGGTGTTTTACCATATTCGACGTGGTCAACTAGAAGGACACTACCATCGTAGTTTTTCCAAACGATGTCGTATTTTTTAAGTTCGCCTTTAAATGTAGCAACATATTCGGTATTGCTTGTGACTGGTGAAACAGTTGGAGTCCAACCAGTCCATGTGTAGTCATATTGTTCATCAGCAGCCTTAGTCGGAGTTAATCCATCATATGTTGGAGTTGTTCCTTCCGTGACCCTTTCATCAACTTCTAAGATAGTTCCGTCAAAGTTTTTCCAAGTGACCTTATACTCTTTTGGTGCTTGGCTGGTACTTGATGAGCTGGAAGAGCTAGATGCACTAGATGAGCTTGTAACACCAGTACCTTGACATGCAGTTAATAACAAAGAGAAGACGCCTAGAGTAATTGTTAATTTATTTAGTTTTTTCATACTCTTTTCCCCTATTGGCTATAAATCATACACGAAAACGCGTGCATGACAAACACTTTTGCAATATTTTTTTCACTTTAAAGTGGCTGCTTCTTTTTCTGACTTTTTTATTTGTGTCCCTTTATTCCTTATATATATTAGTGTTGGAATTTTTAATTCCATTTCTGAAGCAAATTGTTCTCATTGTTTGAAATTTAATAAAAACAAAAATGTTACATTGTTTTGGAAATAGTCAAGGAAAAGTCATTTTTCAATTTCTAAGAAAAAAATATCAAGAAAATGTATCTAAAAAAGTGTGCTTTAATCAAACTTTTCTTAAATCCTTATTATATTAATGTGACTCTTTAAGTTTTCTTTGTCCGTATTTAATATTTTTTATTGTTTTTGGCTTATTTTTGATTGAAAAACCACTAAAAAGTGAGACCACCACAAGAGATAACAATAATTGATGGACGTGTTAATTATTTTTGTTATTTCAATCTCTTATTTTTTTAACATTGATATAAGAAAATTATTTGCTAAAATACAAGGGTATCATGACTTTATTATCATCATTTGGCGCACTCCCAACCAACTTGCATGTTAACTACTATTTCGAAGTTTGCTCTTTGATAATTCTGGTGGCGATCACTGTCGCATATTTTTCTAGAGAGAAATTCCCTGTTTCGACATATCGCTTATTTGGTGTTGGCTTAGTTACGCTTGTTATTAACGTTTCGTTAAGTATTCTATTTTGTGTCTTATTAGATAACTCAAATGTTGTACATATCGGCTGGGTTGAAGCGGTCGCAGAAATCTATTTCTTCATGCAGATTGTTGAATCCTATCTTTTATATGCCTACGTTTTATACGCGATTGGTAAATCATTAAGATATTCCCCTCTTTACTTATTAACCATTATTCCTTCTTTTTTAGGAGCCGTTTTCCTATTTACCAACTGCCTCCACCATTTAAATTTCTCTTTTGTTTATAATTCAGAAAGCGGATACTTTGATTTCCAACCAGGGCCCGCTTTTCTTATGTTATATGTCGTTAACTGGGGTATGAACTTCTTAGCGACTTTAATTCACACAATCGTGTATAGAAAAGTCTTGCCTAAGGAATTAATGCGTACTCTTCTTTGCATCATGGGTATCGTTCTTACCGCCGCGGCCATTCAAACAATTCAACCAAATTACATTATGTCTGGCTTATCATTCACTTTGTCAGCGATGTTCGCGGTTGTGACTGTTTGTGATCCAGATATTAAAGTTGATCGCATTTCTAAAGCTTTTAATAATGAAGCGTTTATTGAATATATCAATGTTCAAAGATTTGAAAAGCAGAGAAAATATTACATCATCTTTGATATTGAAAGCTTTGGCATGTTTAGTGAAAAGTTTGGTTTAGCGACCGCGAATGAACTTGTTTATCGCGTTAGAAAGTATATTCAAAGCGTTAATAAGAAAGCGTTTATCTTTAGAACCACTTCTTCGCGTTTCATTGTTTTATTAAGAAACGATAAAGAACAATTAGAGATGGTTGACGCAATTAGAAATAGATTCAATGAAACATTAAACATCAAAGGTAATAACGTTAAGATTACCGTTAACATGTTCTATTTCGTCAACGAAAAGGTTTTCTATAATTCAGATTTATATAATAACTTCATCGCTAGAACATTATCCGTTATTAACTTTAGAGATTCTAACTGTGTGGAACTCGGTAAAGACTTTATGGACCGTGTTAATAGAGATAGAAAGATTAAAGAAATCTTAGAAAACTGTTTAAGAACCGGAAAAGGTTTATATATGGTTTATCAACCAATCTGGGATATTAAAAAGAAATGTTTCAATCACTGCGAAGCATTGATTAGATTAGATAATAACGAATTAGGCTATGTTGGTCCTGGTGAATTCATCCCAATTGCTGAAAGTTTTGGCTTGGCAAACGAAATTGACCAATTCGTTTTAAACGAAACATGTGCCTTTATGCAAAGAAACCCACAGATTGAAATCTTAGAAGTGAACGTTTCCTGTGCGGAATTCTTTAATAACCCAAGTGAAAGATTCCTTAAGACTATTAACGATTATCAAATTGATCCAAATAGATTGTGTTTAGAAATTACTGAAACAATCGCTGTTAAGTATCCAACCAAAACTAGAGAGTTCATGAATGACTTAGGCCAACACGGCATTAAGTTTGCGATGGACGATTTTGGCAGTGGTTATTCTAATATGGCAAGATTCATCACACTACCATTCTCAATCGCTAAACTTGATAAATCTTTGTTAAGTGAGCAATTAAACGTTGAAATCTTCTTTAACGCGGCAATCAACTTATTCAAGAGTTTAAACATCCCAATCGTTATTGAAGGTGTCGAAAACGAAAAGCAATTGGAAATCTCCAAACAAAAAGAGATCGATTATATTCAAGGCTACTACTTCACAAAGCCATTAAGAGAAGAAGATTTGTTAGAGTTCTTAAAAAACCACAAATAAAAAATTTAACCTAATTTTTAAATATTTGCTTGCATGAATAAAACGATGCGTGTAATATTAAATCTTGGGTTTAACGTGTTTAAACAAGGATTTTGCTAAAAATCGAAATGCGAGTGTAACTATTATTTGTTTACACTTTTTTATTTTTTGTAACATAATTTTTCACTTCCTATTGATAAAAATTTTGCTATCACTTTGATAGTAATTTTGACCCTTATATTTATTAATAAATACGAATTAATCTATCTCATCATTGTCATTTTTTCATTTTCATAATTGTCATAAAAATTGACGGTTTTTGCCGTATAAATCTATAAATTTTAATTATTGTCATGCGTTTTGCATTGAAATATGATTGTAGGCAAATTTATATCTTAAAAAGGAGAAAAAGACAGTTTATGAAAAAAACTTCAAAAATGTTTGTAGGTTTGGCATTAGCTGGCATGCTCTTAACGGGCTGCAACTTCCAAGGTCCAAACGCTTCAATCAACAGTCAAGCTGGCACTTATGAAAAACAACAGATTTATCAGTTGTATAAAGCTGCTGGCGGCACAATGACCTATGATGAATGGTTAGAATCCGTTAGAGGCGCCGACGGTGCGTCATTATTAGCGGACACAAAGAACCCTTCTGATAGTGATGGTAAAAATGGTGACATTTTCGTCAATATCTCAACTTGGGATATCTTCTTAAAAGTTGGTGGTGCTTGGCAACCAGCTGGCAACATCAAAGGTGCTCAAGGTGAAAAGGGCGATAGAGGCGAAATCGGTCCTCAAGGTCCTCAAGGCGAACAAGGTCCTCAAGGTCCTGCTGGCGCTGATGGTAAAGACGGCAAAGATGGCGCTGATGGCAAAGATGGCAAAGATGGCAAAGATGGCGTTGATGGCATCGACGGCATCGACGGCAAAGACGGCGTCGATGGCAAAGATGGCAAAGATGGCGCTGATGGCAAAGATGGCGCTTCCTTCCTCACCGGTAGTGGTCGCCCAGATAATTCATTAGGTAAAGATGGCGATACATATTTCGACTTCACTAATAAAGATTTCTATCAAAAAGTCAATGGTTTCTGGAAGAAAGTCGCAAACCTCAATGGTGAACTTCAATGGAATCCAGAAATTGCTGGTTCTATGATCAAATATCTCGGTGAAACACTTCCATTCGCTGACTGCGATGAAGAAACAATCGAATTTGGATATAGTTCATATTATGAAGACTATGGTGTTGGCTTATGGTACATTTGGGACTATAGCGAAAACTACGTCCTCGATGATTATGGTGATAAATTGTTAGCCGCAGGCTTCGAACGAGGCGGTGTCTACACAACATCCACCACTAACTACATTAAAACAACCGCAAGTGGTATTGATATTGAAGTCCTTTACGGCTTCGATGATGGTAATGTTATCAAGGTCTATATGCCAGTATATGTCCCACCATACAGTGCCGAGTACTTCTTGGGCTTAGGCTTTGAAGAAGTCGATGGCTGGCCAGCAGAACACGTTGCCCAAACAGTCGGTGCTGATAGATTCGCTGGTGTTAACGTTGATGGTACATGGTATGAAAGCTTCGGTGTCAATAAAGGTGAATACTATTATGATTTACTCGCCACTGAAGGTGAATTTGCTGATGATTTAGGCGCTCAAGCTTTAGCAGCAGGCTTCATCTATCATGATGATTACAAAGTCTACTTCGATGCTAAAGGCAATCCAGATGCTGAATTCGATACAGATAATGATGCTTACCTCAAACTTGAAGAAAAAGATGGTTGGACATACGCTAGATTCTTCGGTGAAACACTTCCATTTACAGAAGAGTACTTCTTAGCCAATGATTTCGAAAAGAGTGAAGGTTGGCCAGAAGACGTCATCGCTGAAGCGTTCTTTGAAGAAAATAGATTCGAAGGCGCTAATGTTGATGCCGACTGGTTCGTCTTAACAGAAAAGTACGAATATACAAGTGGTGCTCATATTGGTACATACAAAATGTCTGGTTACCTCGCTACCGCTGGTGACTGCACAGAAGAATTAATCGAAAATATCTTAGACGCTGGCTTTATTTGGGAAAGCAGCTATAAAGATTATGAATTACCAGATGATCCATATACATATATGTATGTCAATTTCACACGTGGCTACACAATAGTTGAATTCTATGGTTCTTATATCCCAACAGGTGAAGTTATCGAACTCCCAAGCGTTGACGAAGTTAACGACAAAATAGTTGAATTCTACGCCGCTCAAAATATTACAGTCGAAGTTCCTGAATACGTCGCTACTGGTAACAACCCACACTATGAACCTGGTTATACCGAAGGCTCATTCAACATTTATGGTTCAGATACAGATGACATGGCTGTCTTCGCTAACACATTAGAAGCTGCTGGTTGGCAAATCAACCACTACAGTGATTACTTCGAAGATGACTTCAAAGCTTACATTGGCGATGACAATGTCTGCTTAAAAGTTGAAGACTACTATAGCTACGTTAAGATTTCATGCTTAATCGAAGCTGCTCCAGCTCCAGTCGTTAAATACGATGTTGCTGGTCTCAATGAATACATCACAGACTTATTCGCTAGCATCGACGTTGCTGTCGTCCTTCCTGAATATCCTGCTGCTTCTGAAGATGCATACTACATCCTTGAAGGCGATAACGCCAAAGTCTACGGTTCTAGCAAAGCTGAAATGGATGATTTCGCTGCCGCTATGGTTGAACTTGGTTGGACCGACTCATTAGATGGTTGGGGTGATCACAATTTAACATTCGGTGCTTCAGGCGCTAACTTATATGTTGGTGATTACTACTCCTACATCTCTATCAAACCAAGTTACGTTGCTCCAATTGAATTCGATCTCGCTGAATTCCCATTAGCCGAAGTCAACGCGTTCTTAACTCAATATGGTTTAGGCTTCACACTCGCTGAAGCTATTCCAGATGCCGCTGGTGCTGGTTACGCAATGGAATCTGATGTTGCACAAGGTTATCACTACTTCCTCGTTCTCGTTAGTGGCGATCAAGCTGCTGCTATTACAGCTATCCTTGAACCAATCGTCTTAGCTGCTGGTTATGAAGAAAAAACAGATTCAGACACTGGTATGCCATACTATGCTAACGATGTTGACCACCAAGTCTCTATTCGTTACTACGCTAGTAACAACGTAACAGAAATTCTCTTCTTCGAATAATATTGAAGAATGAATAAAAATAGGGTCAGAAGAAATTCTGATCCTTTTTCTTTCTTTTTTAGCAAAACCACTACTGCTATAACGTCTTATTAGTGGAAGTGGTTATCGCGGTAAATAACCACATAAATAAAAACCTCCTAGAACTGTCCACTGGGAGGTTTCCTTTTTATTACTTCACGTAATAGCCAATATCTGCTTCGTAATAATAATACATATTGTAGGCATTTTTACCGTCGGCGATTTCACTAGGAATCTCAATATCTTTAAACTTATGTTCTTCTTTTATACCAGATTCCGCCCAAGAGAATAATTGGTTTGAAACATACGCTATTTCATATGTCTCTACGTTGTATTTTGCATATTCATAGCGGGAATTCTTATTAATTGTCACATATTGTGATGTTTTAGTGTCTTTAATAATGTATTTAGTCTTAACGATATTCTTTGGTATTTCGATTTCCGCCTTAACAGCGTCTAGTCTTTCCAATTCCGCGTTAAATTGGCTTTCTTCATACTTCATCACCAAATAGAACAAGTAAGAACCATTAAATAAGTCTTCTCTACTCTTTGAGGAGAAGCCAACAACTTGTTTTGTGTCGATTTTCTTTGGGAAGATATATAACTCTGTGTGGAAATCTTGGTTACTAACCATTTCGTTATATAATGTTTCGTATTTTTCGACATTGTTATCAGATTTAATTGCACAGCCCCCCAATGCAAGGAGCGGAATCATCATTAATGGCGCAATAATTAGTTTTTTCATACTATCTAAGTCCTTTAAATCTCTCTTTAGTGCTCTCATCTATTCTAAAAGAGTCCACCATTTTGGAAATTACCTTTCTTTTTAGTGTTAAATCATCTAAATCTTTAAGATATTCATATACTTCGTTTGGATAGTAGATAGCCACTGTCGCTAAAAGCCAAGCTTCCCCCATCATGACCATATATTCATCATCCTTTTTGATGTATTTTGTGACATTTAAGATGTTTTTATCTTTCGCAAGCTTAAGACCCACCACGTACGCCATACGTCTATCATATGTAAACGGCGATTTAACGAGCGAAAGAAAGAATGACCAGTATTTATCAAATGTCAGTTTCTTTAAAAACGTAGAAGCTGTATCTGTAATGGCCCATGATTTAGCGGTCTTAATATTTTGTTTTAAGAAATCTAGTTGTTCATCAATACCTTTACATCTAGAAAGACCTAAACCGAAGTAAATGAAATCAATTTCTAAATATTTGCCTGTTTTAAAGTCATCTAAGCGCATTTCTTTGTCTTTTACGTGCTCTTTAACGATTTGACGCAAAACAGGGTTCTTAACGCCAAAAACGAGGTATTCACTATTGGATACGGTTTTAGCAAACTCCGCAAACTTCTTATTTGCGTTAGTTTCTAAATATTGTTCTAACTCTTTATATGTCATAGCACCACTATTGTAGCGCAAATAAAAAGATACCCCCACTAAATTGTGAGGGTATCCGGGAAATTTATTACTTATCTTCCTTTGTGTTCTTAATATCTTTTAAGACTTTTGGACCTAAGTAGCCGAGGAGGACTGATTTCAAATCAATGCCGAGTGTCTTATTGATACCAGCGAAGATTTGATCACCATGTTGTTGGATTTCTTCCACTAATTTGGCTTCATTGCCGGAACCGTACATTGTGATACCATCGATTTGGCCTAAGGCGGCAGCGATTGGTTCACTGTAAGCTCTGACTGTTTCTGGTAAGACACCGGAATCTAAGACTAACTTTAATGTCGCGGCATCGTTGAAGGCTTTCATAGCTTCGGCTTTTTCTCTTGTAGCCTTTGCTTCCGCATTACCTTTGGCTTCAATACCCGCAGCTTCTGCGAAGGCGGCTTGTTTGTTGGCTTCAGCTTCTAATTTGACAGCTTCAGCAGCCTTTTCTCTAGCAATTCTTTGAGCTTCGGCTTCAACTTTGACCTTTTCGGCTTTTCTTTGAGCTTCAAGAAGTTCGGCTTCAGCGGCTTTTTGTCTCTTGTAGAGTTCTGCTTCAGCAAGTCTTTCAGCGGCGTATTTTTCCGCTTCAGCTTTCTTATTGATTTCCGCGGTTAATTTCTTTTCAGTTAATTCAACTTCTTTATTACCAAGTTCGACTTCTCTTTCTCTCTTGGAAATTTCAGCGTTAACTGTCGCGGTGTTGATTTCTTCTTGTCTCTTTTGTTCTTGAATCTTATAAGCGGCGTCCGCATTCGCTCTTGCGGTATCGGTTTTGATTTTTAATTCCGCTTCTTTTAAAGAGTATTCTGTGTTCTTTTGGACGATAACTGTCTTGGAGTTAACTTCTGCTTCATTAGCTTCTTGAGCCGCTTTTGCTCTGGCGATGCTAACGTCTCTATCAGCGTTTGCTTTAGCGATAGCCGCTTCTTTGCTGATTTGGGAGATGTTATCAATACCTAAGTTTTCAATTACATGGTTGCCATCACTGAAGTTTTGAATGTTGAAGTTCACTAATTCCAAACCTAATTTGCTCATGTCTGGAATAACATTTTCTTTAACAGCTTCCGCAACACCTTTTCTATCTTGGACTAATTGACGAATACCAACTGTACCAATGATTTCACGCATATTGCCTTCAAGAACTTGTTTGACTTGTTCAATTAAGTCATCTTGGTTCATGCCTAATGTTGCTTCGAACGCTCTTTCGAGTAATTCTGGATCACTGGAGATCTTTAAGTTAGCGACACCATCAACATTAATGTTAATGAATTCGTTTGTTGGAATTGATTCACGTGTTTTGATGTCAACTTGGAAGACCTTAAGTGATAATCTGTCTTTTCTTTGTAAGAAAGGAATTTTCCAACCAGCCTTTCCTCTTAAAATTTTTCTTTTTCCTAAACCAGAAATCATGATTGCTTCATCTGGTCCTGCTTTTGTGTAAGAGCAGAGAATGAAGATGACGATAAGTAGCACTAACACTACACCAATTAAGATAAATACCCACATTTCCTTTTTCCTCCTTTATTTACCTGTATGGACTATGAGGATGTTTTCTTTTCCATCCCATGTTGTGCCATATTTAACGGGTTTATCATCTAATATGACACCTAATGCTTTGGATATCTTTTTCATTAAGTCTACTGAAGAGATCCTCGCATATGTTTTTTTAATGGAGATTTGATAAATCGCATAGCCGTTTAAATCTCCATCGCGCATTCTTTCTTTGCTTACTGGCTGAATAACAACATTCTTACTTTCATCTAGTCCCACTTGTATGCGATATGCACTTTCAAGAGGTACTGAAGCGATGGTATTTAATGTGATATTCGTGCTGTAGAAAGATGCAGCGCCATTTTTTGCTTCTGAACTAAACCATTCTATTGCCATTTATTTACCTCCTTGCACTAATATAATACGAATTAATTATTTAATATTCAAGGAAATTCATAAAAATACATAAAAATATTATTTGCGAAAAAAGTTGACAATATTACTTAATATATTTAATAAATAATAAGGATATAAAAGACCGCAAAGATAGCATATTTAAAACACTAAAGTTGTCAATATTTGAATTTTTATGTATTGGTATCAAGGCAACAAAAAAGATTGCGCCACAAGGACACAATCTTTTCTATTTTTAGTTTAATTGTTCGACTAGCTGATCTTATGCAATAGCGTAAGTATACAAGTCAAGGTATAAGTTGCTACCCCAGAGATTGAATACTGCGCGGAAACCAATTGTACCATCAGATGTTGTATAGTATCTTTGAATGCATGGTTTGCCTGGAGCTTCTTCGTAATCATCGATTTCTTCTGCATCACCAACTGGAACTAAGTATTTTGGCAAATAGTTATCTTCGAGAGATTGGATATATCTAGCAAAATAAGCTTGATTGCCGCTGCTGCTGTATTGAAGGAATGAATACCAACTACCGTCTTCTTTTTGTTCTACTTTATTGTATTGAACATATGTATCCCAGTCATATTCTGCGCCATACAATCCATTTAAAATATCAAGCATGACGGTTTGTGATGTGGAATTTTCTGGTGTTGGAGCTGGTTTGACATTCTTGAAGTCAACGAGAATAGCAATATCGTAGTAGTTCCATGGGCAAACATCTAATTCACCGTTTGGGGATTTAAAATGCATATCGCCATAGGAGTCTACACCAGCTTCGGTATAACCGGCTGCGGTTAAGTCTGCAACGTATTGAGCATAAGCATCTGCATATGGCATTGCTTCATCAAAAATAATACATAATTGAGATTCAGAGAGTTGATAATCATCAACACCAGCGCTCATAGCTGGGACTTTATCAGTGAGTGTATCGTCTTCAGCGACCATAGCGGCATAGATTTCCTCAGAAATATCAGCAACTTTATATGCAAATGTTTCAGAAGCAGGACCGAATTTAATTGTCATTTCTTTGTCGCCCGCTGATGCTAGATCGAAGCCAGCAACTTCGTACTCATCATCTTCTAATTCCATTGTACTGCCATCAGCAAATTCGGCTGTAACTTCAACATTTAATGGAGCATTTGTTCCAACATAGTATGGATATGGATTGTCGTAGTAATCGAGTCTAGCGTTTTCAATTTGTAAACCAACTGCTGGGTTTGGAACCTTGAAGTCATAACTAGAGCCATCGGTAAGGAAGATTGTGTAAGTATCTACATAACCATCGTTAGCTGTTTTCTTGATTTCTTTGATGCCTACGCCATCATTACCGGCTGGGCCTTGTTCACCTTGAGGACCTTGTTCACCTTGTGGGCCTTGTTCACCTTGAGGACCTTGTTCACCTTGTGGGCCTTGTTCACCTTGTGGGCCTTGTTCACCTTGAGGACCTTGAGCACCTTGTGGGCCTTGAGGACCTTGCTCACCTTGTGGGCCTTGTGGGCCTTGTTCACCTTGTGGGCCTTGTTCACCTTGAGCACCTTTAATGTTGCCAATATTGGTCCAAGAACCACCAACTTTAAGGAATAAATCCCATGTTTCGATATTGACGAAGACATCACCGTTTTTGCCATCGGCATCGGTTGGGTTTCTTCTGTCCGCTAAAAGGGATGTACCATCAGCACCTCTGACGGATTCTAACCATTCATCATAGGACATTGTGCCACCGGCAGCAGCATACAATTGGAATAATTGTTGCTTTTCATAAGTGCCAGCTTGGCTGTTGATTGCAGCATTTGGGCCTTGGAAGTTACAACCTGCGAGTAACATACCAGAAAGGCTTAATGCAGTAATCATTAAAGATAAACTTCTTTTTTTCATTAAAATGTTTCCTTTCGTTTGTACTTTATTAGTACTAGAGGAGCCATATCAAACTGTGTGAGACATTCGACAACAATATTACCTATGGCTCAAATTTTATGGGTATATTATATAACGATTTGAAAAATTTAAAACTTTTTTAAAAAATATAGTTAATTGTATGCCGTCTTTATTTATTTAAATAAAATTGCACCCTTTACGCAGCCATACAAGTTGTACACATGTATGTATCTATCTTTTTGATAGTAAAAATAAGGATATTTATTATTTCTTACACATTTCTTACTGATGGTGCGAAGAAAAGAACCACAGAGGTAATCAATAATCCTGTTGCGCACGCTATTAAAAGGCCCAATGAACCAATATATGTGAGAGCTAAACCACCAAGAAACACTGAAAAAGGTATTAATCCTTGAGATCCAATGTTTAAAACGCTAGACAATTTGCCATATTTATCTTTGTCCACAATTTTCATCATTGCCGTTGTAGAAGGAACGTTAATTAAGATAATACTGACACCAATTAAGAACAAAATAACCAATATGGCGATTAATAAGGCGTTAATATCAATAACATTGTTAGTGAACAAAGCATAGAAGAAGGCCATTAAGATAACCAGCAAAGAAACACCAATCATTGACCATCTTACAACTCTATTGCATTTTTCCGCTTGTTTTAAGTTAGAGAAGACAATGCCCATAATCAAAGAGCCAAGCCCCACTGCA
>Ga0310696_10001388_pt1 | contig 35152 bp, 30 predicted proteins | sample AusTroGonzalo_MG_4_FD_203885 | JGI IMG/M metagenome (GOLD analysis project Ga0310696, IMG submission 203885) | Bovine rumen microbial communities from tropical cattle in Woodstock, Queensland, Australia - Gonzalo_02 (v2) (version 2) | ecosystem: Host-associated > Mammals > Digestive system >... | reverse complement strand
AAATGCTTGAAAATAAGCAATTTGCAAAATGGAGGTTCTCCGCCTGCTTTCTCATTTTTCCCAAAAAGCGTTCAAGAAAGTGTTCAAGGGGGTCTCAAAGAGGCCATCTTGAACAGCAAAATCACCCGATTTTTTTCCAGAAAAACACCCAATCGTATCAATTTTTTTGCATGGGAAGTATGTAAAATACGTCCCATGGCCGCAAAAGTGTTCAAGGCTTTCTATAAAATCTTGAACACTTATGTGTGTAATGTGCTTAATTACAGTGTTTTGTGTGGTGTTTGTCGGAAATATCCCATATTTTTTTCTAATCCGCCATAAAATTGCCCTCACTTTTTATTATGGTTATTGTATCAAGGGTCTGTTTGTCAGTATCATTGGCACAGTCAGTGCACAGACCATGCTTACATATTTTGTAATAATAAACCGTTGACAGGGTTGATTACGCACTGGGTTAGTCCTGCCAACATATTATAAAAATTATGAATATCAATTTTTATTTGTACGGGACTAATAAGCCGGCAAACGTGCCTCGCAGCGTGTACTTGGTCTGCAGGTTAAAAGGACAACAACTTCGTTACAACACTGGGGTTCATGTGTTGGCGGCACAATGGGATAAGAAAAAGATGCGAGTAAGCACTCATCCAGAAAAAAACGTATTAAACGGCAAGTTCTCCAATCTCGCCACCATCGCGCGAGAATATGAGGACACTTTGCCCCTGACAGAGATACCTACACAGGAGGGCTTCAAGAACTTTTTTTGGGTAAAACTGAAATTGATCGACGAGGGTAAGACCTTCTTCGCTGTCGTTGACAATGTGTTGGAGAATCTTTCGACCCGTGAAAACCGAAACCACGAAGTCATTACGGAGAAAACGATGAAAAAATATAAGTTGGTGGCAGAGGCACTTCATAAGTTCGAGGAAGAGAAACGCAAGGTGCATAAGGGTTTCTATCTGGATTTCAAGACCTTTGACACCAAACTTCTCAAAGAATTTGATTGGTTTCTCACGGAAGGCAAGGACAAGGCGGACAGCAAACGGGGAATGCGACCTCGTGCCCATAATACTGTGGTACGTTATATGGAAATTCTGTTCTGTTTTTTCTGTGCAGCGGAGCGAAAAGGCATAGAAATATGCAAGGATTTTCAAGACTATGACAACAGTAAGATACGGCCTCAAAATGTAACCATCACAGATGAGGAGTTCTCTCAAATCTACGAGTACAGGGCAAGCAATGAACGGCTCGAGAACGTGCGACAGCTGTTTATTATCGCCTGTACCACAGGTCTGCGCTACTCTGATATAGAAACCTTGCGTAGTGACCACATCAACTATGTTGAAGGAGTTATCCAGCGCATACAGCATAAGACTAACCAAACTGTCAATATTGCTTTGAATCCATTGTTGGCGAAGATGTTACAGGAAAACCATTATATTCTGCCCACGCCCATCTGCAATCAGGATTTCAACCGGTATTTGAAAGAGTTGTTCCACGAAATCGGATTGGCCCGGAACGTCCAAATTTCTCGCATTGTTGGAAAGAAACGGGAAATTGTTGATTACAAGCTATATGAGGTGGCTTCTTCCAAAATGGGGCGCCGTTATCTTTGTTCCTCATTGGCGGGTAAAGTTCCAGACAGGACTATTATGGCTATGTCTGGTCACCATAGCGTATCAGCCTTCCACTCGTATCTATGTAATACTCAGGAGCAAGAACGTGAAGCGGTCATGGACATCTGGCAGAAAAAATATGGGGATTTGCTTTCTGATGACCTGCGAATAGACGAGTCAAAAGTTGTGCGGCAGTTGTTGGATAAATAGGTGAGAAGCGTTGTCAGCACCCTTGACAATAAAAGCCAATATATATTTAGTATATATCACTGTGATTCAAAATATTACAGTGATATTTTTTGTTTAAAAGTTGTATGCCCCTGTAACCAGCAACAGAACGGCTGATTTAAGCCGACAACTCCATTGTTTGGTTGGCTTCCGCTATTTGTTGTTCAATTTCCCAGCACAATTCCTCATAGAAGTCCGCTTGAATGACATCTCCTCGCTCCAAGCACCGTTCCATCTTTTCTGTGTAATAAATAAGTAATTCGTTCATTTTGAATATTTTACATTTAAAATAAGAGTTTGGTATCACCTTTCCCTACAAATAATAAATGGGCGGGCACTTTTTATAAAAGCTGATAAAAAAAACAGCGATGTGTATAGTGTGTGTGAATATATATGTAAATATATATTTTTATCAATTTTGTTATCATTATCATCAAAGGTGTAAACGAAGTTCCTTGATAAAGTTAGGTGGAACTCAACCCATCTGAATGACAGGCAGCACGCTACCTGTTTATCCTGCATCAAGGGATTTTACGTATGCATTGTATTTCTTTTTTGAATCGAAATACTTCTGATTATCAACCAATTCCTTCTTCACACGTGTCCTTTTTCCATTCGTATCGTATGCGTTTACATAATCGTACCTGCCGGCATACCGGTTCCCATACCTTTCACTGTATTTGCTTTTGTATTTTTTTGTTGAGTTGACTTTCACACCAGCGATTTTCGCAATGCGGTAAACTGTTGTTTCTGTTATGCTTGAATACCAACATGACATCTTTTCTGTCAATGAAACGAGGGTATCACCATCAGTGTAACATTCCCTCAGTTTGTTGACCCTTAGCTGTGCTTTGACCGCTCTGGCCATTGATGATTGCTCCCGGCCGCTATGATAACATATCTGTCCGCAATAGTAAGAACTTTCATCCTCGTAGGAATAGTCGCACGGATCCACTATTATCTCACGGGTATCCCTCAACCCATTGAGCGTGTTCATATTCCTAACTCTGTTTGCATAAGCGTCTTCGACTTTCAATTGAATGAAAGATTCGGGGTCTTCCACTTCACATGCATACCATGGCTCGCAGTTCCGGATATAAAAAACCGATGTTATGTACAGACACTCTTCAAAAGAGACTGAAAGAACCGATGCGGCGAACTTGGCCACCGCATTTAACCATCGTTTGCGGCCATCAAGAAGTTTCCTACTTGAATACCCTTTGCGTTCAAATTTAATGGTGTAGTATTCGCCATCATTCTCACAATATCGTATGGTTTCATGTTCCATATTTTTACTGACGCCCGGTTCGATGTAGATACTCTTATTATAGTTAAGTTGCTTGTTTTCTGTTGTATATTCCCATTTGCGGTTCTCATTAGCCCACTTAACCCAGCTATTGACCGTTCCACGACGCCATCTTCGTTTAGCCTCATCGTCAGTGAAAAGGGTGTCTTTGACGACAATGACCTTCTGTTCTTCCCTCCAGATATTTTGAGACACAAGTTTTTGGTCTGGAATGAAAACATTTTCGCCTGCAAATGATATTCCATCTCCAAACCATCGATACCCTTTCGTATAGCATGCGCTGACACAATGGCTTGGTATTATCATACACCCGTCATTTGCTGTGCTGAACATTTTGGATATAGTTTTGCCGTATAGTCCTGAAATTATCTCGGATAGTTTATCTGAAATACCAATCCAAGCCGCCGCATATCCAGAAAAGCCTATCCAATCACAGCGAACCGCTATATGAATCTTGCCTCGCAAGGAATACCAAACCGCCAATAGTGGCGGGAACAATGATTGCAGAACATCCGCATCCTCAAACAACCTTTCAGCCAGAGCAACACTATCAATGTCAAGAAATATCACACTGCCATTGACGGTTTTACGATTGAACAATGCATTAGTGTACTGTGGTTGCTCTGTTGTAAGGGAAATCGGGAAAATGCCAGGCTCGTTTTCTTTGAGCTCTCTGGTTTTCTGTTCGTCATTGAGGGTCTCCTCGGACACTGGATTCTTTTGTGACTGTTCTTCAAGGACTACCTTCAAAGACCTTCGATAAATAGTGTTCTTACCGGATTTACGTGATGTTCTAACTCTTTGTAAATAAGCGATATTTATCATATTCCTTCATATAGTTTCCCATCAAAGCCTTTGTTTTCGGATTATGTTGCGGGGACTGAAAAGGATATGATGAAAGGAAACAGTCCCCGCATCCGACAAGCCGGTTTGCAACCCTGCTTGTAGTATATTTATAGGAGGGCGTTTTCATTAGGAATTCCAGACTCGGGAAAGTATAAATACTTATACTTAAATATATTATTGGTTATGAACTACGAAAATGAATCTTGGTCTGGGAAAATGCCGAATATTGCATTAAAAAAAGACACCAACAATTACGATGAATTTTTCAAAACAATGCTCGAACGACAGCTTATTTGGAAACGTCGGTTTATTGACAAATTGCCGATGCCATGGACTACTGACGAAATATTCAAAACAGGAAAATTCACCAATGTGTACCGAAGCCTTGATAAAAACTCAATGTGGGAGATTGAGCATATCATATTGGACGACACGCTCGATTTGCGAAATCTCGTATGGAAAACCTTGTTTTTCAGGTTGTTCAACAATCCAGCGACCTTTGAATCAAACGCAGCCACAAAAATAGAGTACAGAAACGGCATACCTTCTCTTGAAGAATTCGACAAAGATGAATGGCTCTCCTATTTAAAACGGTTTCGCCATTACGGCAATAATCCGTTTACCAACGCATATCTCATTTCATCAGTCGGTGACAGAGACACTCATTTTGCATGTACCGTGTTGCCAGAATTCCACAAGAGAATTGATGAATTGATTGAAAGATGCCGTAAGGCTTATGATGCGCAGGCCCTTTTTAAATATCTGAAAACCTTTACTAATGTAGCAGATTTCATGGCGTTTCAATTATTCATGGATCTGACCTATATCGACAAGTTTACGGACAGAAATTTCATGAAAATAACCGAAGACTCTGCCACGACAATCGGCCCCGGTTCGGGTCTGGGCTTGCGATTGATATACCCATCTGCTCAAACGCAATATGAGCAGCTTACGAAACTGAAAAACTTGCGTGACGAGTCGCAGCAATGGTTCGATGAACACAGAGAATATGGGGACTTCCCATATCTGCATTTTAACAAGGCAAACAAGCAGTTTTACATATCGGATGTTTGGAATATAACCTTATCAGAGATAGAGCAATGGTTGTGCGAGTATGCCAAATACTGGAAGATGAAAATCGGCGAGGGTAAGCAGCGACAACGGTTCAATCCTGTTACTAAGGGATTTAAGACACTTGGCGACAATATTGTAATACAGGATGATTTCAAAATGCCAGCGTTATTTTGACCGTTTTTATAGTTGGTAGCGTATCCTATAAATACCATTGAAAATATATTTACCGCTTATGAAAAAGACTAAAATACTATCAGTTAAGGAATTTCGGGGAATTGGCAAGCATCTTGCTCCTGAGATGCGCTTGTTTGAAGTGTACAGCGAGAATATTGCTGTGGTCATAGGAACTCCTTTGTATGAAAGCAAGGGAATGCCAGTGACCGACAAAATTGAAAACGCCATTATTGCGTTGCCTGCGAACATAGATGAAAAGGTTGTAAACACGGACACTATATCCGATGCCATCACCCAGTATGTAGATAGCCTGCATGTTGAGGGCGATGTTGGTTTCAGCGTCGGTAATTTCTTCGCTGGTGACTATATCAGTGATGAGAGCATTTGGAATAGAGACAGCCTATGTGTTAGCTTATACGGAGCTATCAGCGATGGAGTAACCATGTTAGAGATAGCTACTCAAATAGCCAACACCCTAGAACTTCCAAAAATATTGGTCATCAGAGAAACGTCAATTATAGAATTATCAAAAGCATACTCAACCATCACACACACATCGACCAATCATATAAGACGATTGTATGAGTATGAGGACGAGATAGTAAAGCGGTGATGTATTAGCCATTTTCAATCCCGTATGCAGCGGACGGACATATACTCCTCTTTTGGTATGTCAATTGTTGCTGCTACGGCTTCTGGGGCATCATAGTAGATGATAAAAGCATACGCATGATATTTTGCACATTGTGTTGAACACCATAAATCTGCGTGATAGCAGGTGTTATCGCCAACACCTGCTGGGAATGCCGAAAACCCCGAGGCATTATTTGTGGATTGCTCATTCCCAGCAGTATGCTTAATATCTGTGACACACCAACCCTCTTGGGAAGCTATGGATTTCGCATTGTATTTGGGATTTCCCCCTACTGCAAAATGGGCGGAACAGTATTTTGCCAGCGTTTGAAATTCTGATTGACTCGGCAAGTGCCAACCAGACGGGCACATTTTTGTTGCTGCCTCCCAGTTGTACAGATAGCCGTACTTCTCCACATTGGCATAACTACTATCGGGACAATAACGATATGGGATGTCGTATTTCAAATCGCTACCCAGCGCAATAGGATTGCCGTCTTTGTCGTGGGTGCTGCGTATGTTCTCTCTCATCCAGCACTGCCTTCCAATCTGTACGGTCGCATACGTATTGCCATCAATATCTTTCATCGTTGGCATTCTGCGGCAAGGACTTTGTGCTACAGCACAGTATGCGAATATGGATAATAATATTGCAAAGAGGGTTTGTTTCATTTTATTCCATTATTTCAATCGAATGGAGCGAAGCATACGTAATGCCTCGCCCACCCACATTACTAATGATGAAAGACCTACAACTATCCAGAAATCAGCCATTGACAAAGGCACACAATTAAACATTTCGTTGAACCCCGGAACATAGACCATAGCTATTTGACCAAGGAAAATTACGGATGCAATGACAATGAATCCTTGGCATCCTTTAAAATGGAACGCGCTTCTTCCTGTTTTATAGGCTCTCGCATCGAAAAGGTACCAAAAGTGTGTCATCACAAAAACAGTGAAGAACAAAGTCCCTTCGTATGCGCTTAATCCGAAACCAGTGCCCCAAATATCGCGTAAGTGACAGAAATCTGCAACAGCAGTAACATCAGCATTTTCAAAAACAACAAGTAATACGAGTTGAATCAAGAAGAACAACCCACCTATGCCAAATATATTGATTTTCATTGACTTGTCAAGAATGGATTCCTTTCTGTCACGAGGTTTCTGTTCCATAACTTTTCGTGTGGGAGGCAGGGAAGCTAATGCAATGGCAGCAAAGGTATCCATAATAAGGTTCACCCAAAGCATTTGAGTAACGGTGAGCGGCGACTTGGTACCGATAAACGCTCCTACAAGCACAATGAAACAGGCCGAAACATTCACGGTTAATTGGAATAAGAGAAATCGTTGAATGTTTTCATAAAGAGAGCGTCCCCACATCACCGCATTGGAGATGGTTCTCAAAGAATTATCCAAAATGGTCATGTCGCTGGCTTCTTTGGCCACAGCTGTTCCATCTCCCATTGACAAACCAACATCTGCGGCATTCAATGCGGGTGCATCATTGGTGCCATCCCCTGTTACAGCCACCACACGGTCATTCGCTTTCAGCAGTTTCACTAAACGTTCCTTGTCATTAGGACGGGCACGCCATAGAATTTTAAGTTTTTCCACCCGGCTTTTGGCCTCCTCGTCAGTCAGTTGGGCAAATTCATTGCCAGCCATCACAGCATCATCCGTTTCGTTTTCTCCAATCAGTCCAATTTGACGGCCTATTTCTTTGGCGGTACCTACTGTATCACCCGTCACAATCTTGACTTGAATACCAGCATTTACGCAATCTTTTATTGCATCTGGTACTTCGGCACGGATGGGGTCGGAAATGGCCGCAACTCCCACAAATCTAAGATTTTGACAATTAAGTTTACCATCTTTAATTACATCATCACCTTCTTTTATGTCGGTATATGCGAATCCCAATGTGCGATATGCCCTGTTTTGATAATCCGTGAGTAACATTTCGTAAGTATCACATGTTTTCTGATCCACTTTTGCCAGAGCCAGTAGTATTTCGGGAGCCCCTTTTACATACAGTCGTCTTCCAAAATCAGGAGAATCAACAATGGTAGCCATATATTTGTTCTCGGTAGAAAACGGTAAACGGTCCACAATCTGTACTTGTTCACGAATAGATAAGTAATTGATATTCTGTTGATGCAACCATAAAAGGATTGCACCTTCCGTTGGGTTGCCTATAGCTTTGATGTGTTGTGGGTCAGCAAAATCAAGGTTGGCAGTGGTATTCGTAGCAATCATTTCTGCTATGGTCTTATCATCCAGACCTTCCACTTTCATCTCCGCCACTTGCATCTGGTTCTGTGTAAGTGTACCCGTTTTGTCCGTACAGATAACCGAAGTGGCCCCCATTGTTTCACATGCGTGCATGGTTCGAGGCAATGTGTTCTCTTTCATTAGCTTACGCATACTAAAGGCCAAACTTAATGTCACGCTCATAGGTAATCCTTCTGGAACGGCTACCACAATTAATGTCACGGCAATCATGATAGTGCTCAGGAAGTAGCTAACAAAATGAATCCATCCTTCAGAATTGGAAAAATCAGCTTCACCACCAATAAAATAGCGAAAAAGACGACCAACAACTATTAATCCGGCAATCACGTAACTGGCCTTTGTAATCCAATCGGCAAGACTATCAAGCTTTTCGCTCAACGGCGTAGGATCACCTTCGTCCACTTGGGCTGCTTCAAACACTTTACCACATTCTGTTGCATCACCGACCCGCATTACTTTAGCCACGCAATAACCTTCAATGATAGTAGTTCCTTTGAGGATGTGATTGGAAGGATATGTCGCATTGGCTTCGAATTGACGGGAATCAGTGGTCTTGTTGCATTGGAGCTCACCAGTGAGCGAAGATTCATTTACCACCAAGTTCAGAGACTCTTTCAACTCGCAGTCAGCAGGAACTTCCTCGCCAGTTTCTAATATTACAATGTCATCTACCACTACATCCTTGCGTGGAATCTGACAAACATTATTATTTCGGATAACCTTGACCAAGGTGTCATCGTTCACTTCGTTCAGACTTTGGAAGGTTTTCTCGTTCTTACTTTCCAATACAAAGGCAACGCCAGTAGCCAGAATTAAAGCAACAATGATTCCGATAGGTTCAAAGAATGTAGTCCATTCTGCCCCTACCCATTCAAACTCGTAGATGGAAATACCCATCGAAAGGACAAAAGCAGTGATGAGTATTTTGAAAAGCGGGTCTCCAAAGCCCCCGAAGAATCCCACAATGGCAATCAATAGTGTGGACGCCAGCACAATAGCAGGCATCACCCAGATAATGTTTCCCATACTGCTTTGCAGACAGAAGGCAGCAATGACAGTTCCAACTAAAATTGCCAAGAGACTTAAAACGATCCAATGGGTACAAGCCTCTTTGATTTTGTCCCATACGGTTTCTTTTTCAGGCGGAGTAAGGATGTTCACGCCATGCAACTTGCGACTTTCGAGCACTTGGGCATCAGTAAGTCCGGTGTAATGTTTTTGATTTTGCATAATTTATTGGTTTTAGATATTAATTTCTCAACTTTGATTGATAATTCACACCCTTTTTTAGATATGTCATCAGTAGAACTACTCCTATAAAGGAAATCAGCACACCAATTATTCCGCCACCGAATGTATCGTAAAGTCCATGTAACAATGCTGGCACTGCTATTGCAAGAAAGTAGAGTGAGAGCCTATATTTGGGATATAGCATAGCAAAGGCAGAAAAATAGCCGGCAATGCCACACCAAATTGCGTGTAAAAAAGGAAGACTGGTAAGTCTTGCAATGTTTAGGAAAAAGGAAGAAGTATAATCCAGTTCCGCATTTACTGTCATCTGATATTGAACCCCTTCGAAAACTCCAAACGCAATTCCCGAAATCAGGCCATAGAACACTAATGTCTGTGGCACAAGTGGTTCTTTGGACCTTGCTGATACAATCCAAATCGGGATTGCTTTTGTCACTTCTTCTGTGACACCAACCGCAAACACAAAGAATACTAATCTTAGCAGAAAGCCAGAATCTGGACCTATCCAATAAAATGGATTGACATAATTTAAACCGAATCCGAAAAGGAGGAACACCACCAACTGCGATATAAAAAATATCGCTAATGTGGTTTTTAGTTCAACTTGCTTGGTCTTAAAGAAATAGTAAAAAAACAGCCCCCACATTGTGGCAAAATATAGCGACACTGTATAAAACACTACAAAGGGGAATTTATCAGCCAGCCAACCCACAAGACCGATCAGCAATAACGGAACAAGTCCAATCATTGCCAATAGTAACAATCTCTTATCACTTGCCCATGTCTTTCGTTGCAAAACATCTTTCGGGAAAATCAGTTCCCGTCCGATGTCCTTGATTTGAGTAAACAATCCTCCTTTATGAGGTATCTTTGCTTTTATGTGATTCCGTTTCAGGAGGTATTTTATGGTTTGTCTGTTATTAGGATTCTTGACATCACAAGCAGTATCATGCATCAACACTTGTCCACCTTCAACATATTGCCGAAGTGCATCCAATGAGTATGGACCAAATTGCTGATTGTTGCGGATGATGTAGTACATTTATTTACTTTTCCTCATAATATAGTTTCTTAAACTGTATTGAATATTTCATCACCGTGTCCGGAGTGTTATCAATAAGAATATTTTCCTCATTTTTTGTTTCTGCCTTTACGCTCCAGTTATATGATCCTGTTATTACAAACCTATTATCTATCACACAAAATTTGTCATGCATAACCCCTCCTTTGGGAGCTTGCATGTACTTTACATTTAAACCATCAAGATTTGCACCATGTATCTCATTGATATGGTCCCTATGAATAACCAGTCTTACATCTACATTTTCTTTTGCTTTTTCTTTGAGAGTATCAGCAATCTTTTGATTGGTAAACCATGCCATGGCTACAAGAATTGACAATTTGGCATTTTTTAAATTGCCAATTACTTGATTCTGCAAGTTCTCAAAATAGGCATCAGTTACTCCAGTATTTACAGCAATTCCTTTACAACCTATAATATGATACTTGCTATCAAATAGATGAATTGTAAATCCTTCAGGCTCGATAATTTCCTGTATTTTACCAATAACATTTTTGTTATCATTGATAAAATCTTCAATTATGTTTTTCAGATTATCTGTATCGTTAAACTTTGACAGGGTGTAAATTGCATATTGAGTTCTGGACATCCGCCTTTCTGTATCGTTAGGGTTGACCGGGAGACCCAATTTGTCATAGACATCGCGTGCCCCGTATTTATTAAACCATGCTACCAGCATTGGGCCTGATTTGTAGCATGTATTATCAGAGGATCCAATGATTATGGGAGCAATCTGCTGTATCGCATATTGTGAGATCTTCATTTTTTGATGTCCTAGTTTTAGTTGTTTACAAGTTGAACAATTATCAATCTGCCGCCATCTTCGGTGGAGAGCAGTATCTTCTTTCCTTCGGTAAGCTCCACATATTGGCCAATCTCTATTTTTTTGTCTTCGTCTTTGTCGTAAAGACTTGACAACTTTCGGTTTATAAGAATCCACTTGCCATTATGGAAATGAAAATCACCGACAGGTCTCTTGTCTTCTGGCTTTGTTTTTTCGTTTGGTACGATGAAACGATTTACATGCCACATATATAGTGATTGCTTATCGTAAACCATAAGGCGATAGTTCTCCGGTTTGAAAACTCCTTTTTTAGGAGAGTAATACAGATTCAAAACGGGCAACTGCCCACGATACTCTTTGCCACAGAATGGACAGCGTGGCTTCGTCGTATTATCAAACACAAACCAATGTGCTTCACACCCTGGGTTTTGGCAAGGTTGCATCAGGTCAGTAGTTTTTACCAGTGCTGTTTCCCATTCATCAGCAGTGGGGCGTTTAGAGGGGTCATGCAAGCCGTCAATGAAAGCCCTGTCAAACAACTCTTTCAAATAAGGTCCGCAAATGGTATATGGTAATTTAGACACATCGCCTTGCGGTAATTCGCTGGGACGTAGTTGGTTTACTTTCGGACGGTTGCTTTTGTCTGTTGGATGTTCAATGAATAATGCCTTGGAACCCATAGTAAGTTCCTCGTCTTTAGCTGGATCAAGGTCATTTACCTTACCGCCACGCAAGGGATGTCGGTAGAGCAGGTACATATATATCAATACTGCAAGCGCATGCCGGTCTGTTTGGATACTCGGCAACTTGCGATTCGGATCTGTCAATGGAAGGTTTTTCGTCTGCAAGACTTCTGGTGCGATAAAATCAGGAGTGCCGACTACATCTGGAGGATATTTACCAGGTACCACCAATCCATCGCAATCAATCACGGCAGCTCTCCCAGTTACGGGGTCAACAAGTACATTCTTGTATGAAAGGTCGGAATGAGCCAACCCTGCGGCATGAAGACGTTTAACGGCACGGGCTATTTGAATACACATGTGAAAGTGTGTCAGCCAATTGCCCTTTTGATCGGCAGGTAAAAACTTGTTTCGTAAATGAGCAGAGGCAAACCATTTTCCTTCTTTTTCTTTACCCTTGAATGGTCCCGAAGAGAAGAAAAAATGTTTCTGATATGTTGGACATACGATTCCAAGTTTGCCGTTCCATTCCACCAATTTTTCTGGCCAACAAAACAAGTTCTTCCAGTATTCACCACCCACTTGATTGAAAATACGTTCATGATAAACACCTGTAATATTTTGCAGGCGGTCTTTTGAATTCGCATCCTGCGGCTTACGGAAAAAACCAACCACATAGCTTCCATCGGGGCTGAAATAGACATCTTTCATCGCTCCAGAACCACGAACCTCGTCAATGAATTCTACAATAGAGCCATCCAATGCTTTTATACGAACTATCTGTGCCATAATCAATAAAGTATTGCTATTGTACGGTCATCATGATTGCCTTGCGACCAGAAATCAAGCCATTTCAATAATTGGTACTGTGATTCGGTGTTGTCATCTTCCAATTCGACTTCATGGGTGATACTATCGTACAGCTCATTCCATTTCTCAATCTTGTTAAGATTCGCATCCGTTTCAAACATTGGATCTGAAACACCGTCGGTCATCAGCATCAAGGCCGTAAAATCTTGTTCAATGGAGAACTTCAAACGCCCATAAAAAGAGGTAGCATCACGGAAGATTTCAGGCATGGTAAGAAATCTGGTTTGTCCAGCAAATTCGCCCTCATCAGGTGTGCCCAGTAGTTTAAAATATTGGCGCTCTTTATCATAAATGCACATGGCGCCATCTCCCACCCAAAAAGAAGCCACAAACCATCCGAAGTCAAATTTCTTGCAAACGGCTAATAGTAATGTCGTAGCATAATTCTTTATAGGGACACCCTTAACAGAGGCTTCTGCCTCAATTGCCTTGTATGACTTGAATGCGGCATTCCCAATGAGTTGATGGATAGAGTCACCTAATAATTTGCGATATTCATCATTGGATTCACTGTTGTATGTAGTGATATACTCTTCAAAATCGGACAATCTCTTTGAGTCTGCGAAAAAATCTTTACAATGACAAATAGCTGTATCACAAGCTAATGCAGAACCTTTGCGTGAATATTTTGCACTGCCAGCACCATCAGCTACAGCCATCAGATACCACCCACAATTTTCAAGGTACTCCACTCGAAAATGGTCGTCACGAGGATTCCCTTCGTGTGCGTGTGATCGTCCACGCTGACTGGCTGCCACAATGTCTTTTTGTGGCACCCCGTTTATCGCCTCCACTTTAATATAAATGTGATCACGATCAGGTTGATAATACTCAATATTTTCCTGAGTGGGAATATCTTTCCAAAGGGTCCGTGGGTCTGGATTAATAGCAATGGTGAATTTTCTTTGAAGGATGGGTTTCCCTTCAATCCACCCTTTGTATTTGTATGATAATAAAATATCAAAAGTGCCTGCATTGGTCGGCACTCCCATAATTTGGCATGTGTTATCTTCAGCTATTGTACAAGTAAGTCCTGAGTTCTCTAATCCTTCCAACCAAAAATCATCTACCAAATCAGTAGGAATTTTGAAAAGTGTTTCATACTCCTTTCCGACTGTGCCATTTGGTATTACGATTTGGAGTTCCTTCACCTGATTTTCAATTACAACTCTTTGATCCATACATTCTTTTTCGTATTGGTTCCATAATTTTCGCAAAGCAAAGTTTGCAAAGTCTGTTACTTCTGCTTCCGTGCATTCAATCTGCATGGCAGTCAGTATATTGTGTATTTTTTCGTATAGCATGTCCATACCCAATTCAAATTGTTTATCCACGAGTTCGGCTTATATCAATACCACCTTCACTGATACTACCCAAACTTCCTTCCATTCCGCACCAAGGACACTTGTTATGAGAATCTTCTCCCACACAGAAAATGTTGCCACATTCACAGATAACCACTCCTAATTGATTGCCGCAGCAAGGACATGTTGGCATTCCACGCAATTCCTCTGTGTTTATTTTTCTATTGGATTGTGTTTCATCAGACAAAGCCATATATGTAGTCTCGTCAATGGGGAAAGCACCTACTAATTTAAAAAAAGAGACATCGTATGGTACAAATTCAGAAGGACGCGTGCTTCTCGCATATTTAACCAAATATGTTTTGTGAGTGTTCTGGCATTTTCCAAAAAGAACCACGAAATGTTCATCTACCTTACATGGTTTATTCGTATCAACTTTCTCCAAATTAATTCCGTCTGTGGGTGCAAGTTTCAAATTATCATCACCATAGTCTGTCACGGATACACTTGTAGTTTTAATAGATGCTGTTACCCATTTGAAAAATGCTTTGAAAGATTGCACGTCGGTGTCAGTGAGACGAAGCACATTGTCGGATATTTTTCCCATCATCTGGGTATTTACATTGTCACCGATAGATACGACTATCAGATTACAATGTCGGCGATAATGGCTGTTCCATCTTGCAAAAGCATTGTCAACATTGTCAGTCGGATTGCCATCTGTGAAAAGGAAAATTATAGGTTTCCAATCCCCTTTTACTTCGATTGTGGTTTTCTGCAATGAGTGGTCCATTTCATCCATTAGAAAATTGAGAGCACAACCAAGCGATGTGCCGCCCCCTATGGGAAATTTTGGAGGATAGAATTTATACAATTCCTGCAATGGAGACATCATCTTTGCTTTACCAGCAAAAGCGATTACGGAAACATAAGCTGTTTCCAATGCATACGGATCCATTCTCAGTTCATTAATGATGGTGGCCATGCCATCTTGAACTTGTTCAATCGGTGTGCCGACCATAGATTCAGACACATCAACGAGGAAAAATATCGGTAATCTACGCATAAATATTCATTTTTAATATGGATATGGATAATATTCAGCATAATGATAAGCGACAGGTCTAACACCGAGCCACCCGTCTGAATGAGCATAGTCCCCTTCAAAATACTTGTAAAGACGCTCGCCTTTTTTTAGCATATACATCTCATAGACAATGTGATTGTCACCTTGACAAGCAAAAACATATATACCACTTTTGGGTGCTATATCATCATAACCATTGATAAAAGTATATTTCATGTTCAGCAATGTCAAACAATTACATTCACTTCTTCCGGTGGTGGTGGCAACTCCAGTTCGTCAGTTGCCCCGATACTTTTGTTACCTATCTCAATAGAAGCCGATACCCATTGGAAAAATTTCTTGAACGACGCACTGTCAAGTGTATCAAGAGCATAAACTTGGTCAGTTAGCTGTTTGAGGGGGGCCGTTTTGGCGTGCATTCCTGCAGCACAAGCCACTATACTTGCAAAATGCCGTTTCCTCACTTGGGGAATAGCATTGTTGTACACTTGAATATCGGAGGGCTTTCCATCCGTCAATAGGAACATTAATGGCATCCAGTCTCCCTTACGTTCAGGTGTGCTTAGTTGTACTTCCGAATCAACCTGTTTACAGAGAAGTTCCAACGCAGCACCAGTGTGAGTTGGTCCTGATTCAGGGCATACTATCTCAGGTAGCTGAAAGTCTTCCAAAGGGGTCAATGGGGCGAGTGCCTTCACCTCTCGATCGTAGGTGATAATGCTAATGTTAACAGATTCTAAAGCGTATGGTTCCTGGCGCAGGCTTGAAAGCATTGATTCAATTCCTACTTTGACGGACTCAATGGGTTCTCCCTTCATGGACCCCGAGGTGTCTATCAACAAATATACGGGTAATCTTCTTGCCATAACAATGAAAGTTGAATTAGGCAAGCTGCGAGAAACAGCTTGCCCTATATGATAACTTAGTATTATACGACAATGTTGACTTCTGGAGGTGGTGGTGGCAATTCACTTAATCCTGTGACTTCTACACCAGCATCTTCCACCTTTTGACTGCCAGTACTCACAGAAGCAGACACCCATTTGAAGAAAGCCTTGATGGTGGCACTATCAGCAGTATCAAGTTGCACAACACATTCGGTAATTTTCTTAAGAGTATCGGTATTGGCACCCTGTCCAGCAGCACAAGCGACAACCATTCCGAACTTGCGTTTTTTGAACTCGGCAAGACCTTTGTTCAAATCGTCCGTGGGTTCCCCATCGGTCATAATGAATACCAGAGGTTTCCAATCGCCCTTTACTTCTGTGGTTGTTTTTACCACTTCTGAATCCACTTTGTTAGCCAACAATTCCAGAGCTTCGCCCAATGCCGTGCAACCACTTGCCTCAAAGTTAGGCTGTTGGAATGCAGACAGTTCTGTGAGAGGAGTGATCTGCTGCGCAGTAGAATTGAAAGTGATAACACTGAGAAATGCTGTTTCAAGGGCATACGGATCAGAACGCAAAGTGGATACCAGCACCTGTACGCCATTTTTAACGGCCTCTATGGGCTCACCGAACATAGAACCAGAGGTATCTAAAAGTAAATAAACGGGTAATCTTCTCATAACTATGGTTTTATTTTGAATAATCTTTTGCTACACGAGCAATGGTGAATACTATGGAACGGTCTTCAAAGGAATCTCCAATAGCAGCAAATTTCCATTCGCCATTATGACGATACAATTTCCCCATTACCAGAGCTCTTTTGCCTACACAATCAGTGCGGGTTGCGACATCATATTGGGCGAAAACCTCTCTTACCTTTGTTGGAGTTCCTTCATACATACGTATTGAAGCGTACGGAATACCTGAAAAATCACCTTGATACTCGTCGTTATTATAAATGTTTAGGAAAAAGACAATAGAATTCACATTGCTATTGACACGTGACAAATCAACTGTAATAATTTCATTGTCAAGACCATCATCACCATTTTGATCACCAGTCAAATCATCGCCAGTATGATGTAAAGCACGGTCTATGGAGTCAAGTTTGCCTTGGGGTAGCTTGGCTTTACTTAAGTTGTAGAGAGGAGACCAAATATGGTCAATGACTTTGCCATCTGCATCAAACAGAAGGCAACTTAAATCCAGATCCACATCTACGACTTTGTCAACTAAACCGAAGAATCGCTTTTCGGTGATAGCCCCCCAGTTACAACCTACACAGAAGTTGGTAAGTTTCGAACCATTTGTTTTTTCAAGGTTGATTCGCTGACCTTTTTCTAATCGTATTGCCATAATCAAACCTCCTTATCCTACATATTTATCAACAAAATACTGTAAACCACCTCTGTAACCAATACCCATGGCTTCAAACTTCCATTCGTTACCACGACGGTAAAGGCGTCCGAACTCTACTGCGGTTTCAATAGAGAAATCCTCATCAAGTTCGTATTTGGCAATCTCCTCATTGGTAATGGCATTGTAAATACGAATATAGGAGTTACGCACCTGACCAAAGTTTTGTTTACGCTTATCCCACTCGTGAATAGTTACTGTAAATACAATCTCGCTGATTTTAGGAGAGACTTTTGTTAGGTCAACCATCAGTGTTTCATCGTCACCGCCATCACTATTGCCACCTGTTAGGTCATCCTCGCCTGCTTCAACAGCACCATCTGGAGACAATTTGTTGTTGTAGAAAACGAAATATTCATCTTGTGGGAGTTTTTTGTTTTCACCAAGCATAAATGCTGAAGCGTCCAAATCAAAGTCATAACCTGTTCCTTCATTTGGATCCCATCCTAATCCAACGCCGACTTTTTGCAAGCCTATTTCAATGCGCTGGCCTTTCTGTAAATTAATCATGATAATAAATTTGTTATTGAAACATTGAATTGCAATCTTGTTTCTCGTTCTGAATTGTATCTGAAACCTCCATACTTGGTTTTACCACCTCGCTAACATTTGCTATAGGTGCCATTTTCTTTTCTGGCAGCAAGAGACAGACCACGCCAGCAATCATCACAGCCAGCACTAAAAAAATTTTATAAGGTTTCACTCGACTCATTTGGCATCAATGTATTTGTTTTCCAAGGTAATATTAATCTTTCTCCTAAATATTTCAGATAGGTAATAATACTACCTGCTCGCCTCATGAATCCCAAATGAAGCAATAATTTATTTACCCAAAGCATATAAAAAAAGCGCGGGATTCTGAGTTTCACTGCTCATCCCGCTGACCAAGGCTCTGGTATTGCCCATCTTCCGAGGATAAGCAATGCCGAAGCCCACGCTGTTGTATATCTGTGCGAGTGTATGATATAACACCCCAGATGATACAAACCACTGGGCATTGAACATTGCCTTACCATGCGGAAGATTTTGAATTTACCAGATTCGGTCAGCCGCAGATAAGACGTTGACTCAACGCCTTTTATATATGTTTATCGCCCGCCTTCCGCCCGTCCGGACTTCGGAACGAACAACGCGACAAAAATACAATAATAGTTTTTAAAATGCAAGTTTAAAAAAATACAAGTAGAAAATAAAATCAGTAAAAGTTAACCGCTTGAATCCTCCAACTTACGGGACAGAAATTCTCCAACTGGAAGGGTAAAAAATCTCCAACTGACGGATTAAAAATGCTCCAACTGGCGGAATGAAATTTTAAAAACGCTGAATATTAAATAAAAAGCATTATCTTTGCAGCGCAAAAAATCTATTGTAGAGATAATGGAAAAATACAGGAAAAGAGTTGCCGACAAGCTATTGAAAGAGCAATTGGAATCTGCAGGTGTCGTGCTTATCCAAGGTGCAAAATGGTGCGGGAAGACGACCACTGCTGAGAACATGGCTGCAAGTGTTTTGTACATGGATAACCCAAGCACTATTCGTTCCAACTTGATGCTTGCAGAGAATGACCCCGAATTTTTACTGCAAGGGGGAACTCCAAGATTGATAGATGAGTGGCAGCTGGCACCACAACTTTGGGATACCGCCAGATTTGTTGTCAGTCGTAGAGGAAAGCCAGGGCAGTTGATATTTACAGGTTCCGCCGTGCCGGCTGACATGAGCAAGGTTACCCACTCGGGCACAGGACGTTTCGCTTGGCTTACCATGCGCCCAATGACTCTGTGGGAATCAGGGGAATCAAACGGAAGCGTGAGCTTGGAGGGTCTCTTTTCAGACGCATTTCAGCCTGTTGCCGCATCCAATATGCAGCTGGAAGAACTGGCATTCATTCTTTGCCGTGGAGGATGGCCGGGCACATTGGAGTTGGAACATCAAGCGGCGCTTCGTCAAGCGATTAACTACATAGAAGCTGTTTGTCATAGCGATATATCCCGCGCTGACAATGTGTCCCGGGATGCGGATTTTGCTTTGCGATTGATGCGTTCATACGCCCGTCATCAAGGAAGCCAAATATCCAACAGTATGATATACAAAGATTTGGTTTCCAATGAGAATGGCTCTATGTCGGAAGAAACAATCTCTGCATATCTTACTGCCTTGAAAAAAATATTTGTTATAGAGGACATGCCTGCTTGGAATCCGAATTTGCGTTCAAAAACAGCCATACGGACTTCTGATACCAGGTATTTCGTGGATTCCTCAATTGCCGCCGCCGCATTGGGTCTTGGCCCACAGGATTTGATGTACGATCTCAACACATACGGCTTGCTGTTTGAAACAATGGCAGTACGTGACTTGCGAGTGTATGCCGAATCCCTTGACGGACGTGTTTATCACTACCGCGACCATAATGGGTTGGAGTGCGATACCGTGATACATCTCCGTAATGGACATTATGGATTGATCGAAATCAAATTGGGTGGCGATACGCTGATAGACGAAGGTGCCCAAACCTTGAAGAAATTAACTGAAAAAATTGATACGACACGCATGCACGCTCCGTCATTCTTAATGGTACTGACAGCTGTTGGCGCATACGCTTACCAGCGGCCTGATGGAGTAATGGTAGTTCCCATCACCTGTTTGAAAGACTAAAGCCCGATTTTTCCAGAATCCATAAAAGTACTATTTTGCCAGCGAAAAAAGTGTTCAACCCAGCGTTCAATGGGGTAAAAATTTAAAATGCAAATAAATGATTATCAGTATAATAACAACCATTCTCAATTTTCGTTTTCCGCTCTTTTTCAGCATAAAGCCCAATCATGCGATTGGGCTTTTTTGTTGTAACTTGCCACTCTTGAATGGAGTATTGGGGTATCATAGTTCGTCAATTTCAATTTTGTAGTTCTCAATAATGTTCCAACGCCGGTTCCTCGGCATATCATTGGTGAAAGGTACTGATTGCTTCAGCGGCACCCGGCGCATTTGTTTTCCTGAACGCTTCATCAGGGCATACAGGTCATTAGCAAGGTCTTGGTTCTCTATCTGCTCCAGAAGATAGCCCAACCGCTGGATGGTTGGACTGCTGAAATACTTCAATAGTGCCAACTTGTCGTCACCCAACGAAATTGTCTCGCTCAATTCTATCAGTAGTTCGGCCACTCGTCCCAAACCTCCAATCTTTTCTTCTTCTGCTACAATGTCAAGGGCAGTAAGTTCCGCCCCTGCCACGTTCATATACCCCATTTGGGTTTTCACCTGTTTGGTGAACTTGAGTGGAAGATTCTGGCAAAGAGTGAACTCCAGCATAGTTCCGTTCTTCACCCCTGAACGAACAGGTTTTCCATCGACCGTCACCTGAAAAACCATTGGACTTTGGTGTGTGGCACCGTTCAATGCCGCTGCCGATAAAAGTGAAACGTAATAGTCGCGTCCAAGAAAGCGCATTAGTCTGTCAATGTAAAACGAGGGCGGCACGATACCCTTCAACTTATATTCTGTGGGAATTGCCACATAGAAATTCTTCCACGGGGACATAATGATGCCTCGACGGGTAAGGCGGTTCAGACTGTTCTGTAGGGCATTCATTGTGATAGGCAGATGCAATGCCAGCACATCTTCTTTTGTAAAGATGTACCGCCCCCTCATCATCTCGCTTTCAACCCAATCCTGCAAATTTGTGACCATCGCCATTGTGTTATTTTGTCATTTTAAATGCGGAAATCATCACTTACTGATTATTTCTGCAAATCAGCTGCAAAAATACAAAGAAAAATTTAACTACGTGAAATTTGTAGAAAAATTACGATAAGATGATAGCACAGGATTCTTCCTGTTCTGCAAAAGCATTGTCGGAAAAGTGTCCGAAAAGATTTTGGCATCCCCCCTTTCTCATTTTTCAATTTATTTGTATTTTTGCCGTGTTGTTTGTTCCGATGCCCAGACGGGCGGAAGGCAGGCAATAGATTCTGATTATTACCATATCGGCTATATTAACATAAGAATAATGGTCTGAAATGCAAAAAACCTACAAATTTATTACAAAACAGGTTTTTGAAGGTGGATTGATGAAATAGGAATTTTTTCGGAGAAATGTGGGGAAAGCGTTACATGGTAACTGGTTGAGGATGGACGGACTACCTTTGCCACCCTATTCTTCCGGCATGGCACCGCCGCCACCTTGGCTGGCTTTGCTCTCCAACTCCATCTTTCCGAACCGGAACGTGATGCCTGCGCTGATGGTGCGGCTGATGGACTTGGAGGTGGAAATGTACTGGTAGTACGGGTTCGTGTTGGCACTCTTGCTGGCGTTCCAGTTGAAGATGTCGTTCACGTTCAGATGGACGGAAATCTTGCGGTTGAGGAAGTCGGCACGAAGACCACAGTTGATGCCATAGCGCGGCTTCGTAACCGTAAACAAGCTGACACTCTTGGAACTGTAGTAAGCCGAAGCATGGACTTCCAGCACTTTCCATAGTTTGGCCCAGAAATTGAGACGGAAGCTGTAGCCCAAATTGTCCACCTTTGTCGGCTCGGCACCGTTGCGGAAGTTGAACTCCGACTTGGCATAATAGACATTCCCGTAAAAACGGATATTCATAAACGCCTTGAGACGGTAGGTGACGTTCAGCTCCGCCCCAGTGTTCAGCGACTTTCCTGCATTCAACGGTTGCGAGAAGCTGACGATACGTCCGAAAACATCGCTGTAGGCCACGTCGCTTAGCGAACTGATCTCATTGTCGGAATGTTTGAAATAGGCGGTAATGCCCACTGAACCGAACTTTTGGAAGAATTTGGTCCAGCCCGCCTCCAGCGAATTGGTGAACGTCTGTTTCAGTTCGGGATTCCCCGTGCTGTAACTGTCTTCCGAATAGTTGATGAAGGTGGTAAGCTGCGAGGCCGATGGATTTCGTACCCGCCGCGTGTAACTCAGCTTGAAGTTGTGCATTGACTTCGTGCGGTAGCTCAGATGCAAAGAGGGGTACAAGCTCCAGTAGGCTTTTTTCACATTGTCGTCGGGCGAATTGAGGATGCGGTAATCGAAGTAGTCGTACTCGCTGCGGAGGCCGCCCTTCAGGGTAAAATTGCCGAACTTGTGCTGTAGAGTGGCGTATGCACTGAAACCATAATTGTAACTTTCTATTTCTTCCAACCGCAACGAATCGGTTTGATAGTAATTGAGCGTTCCGGCCAAAAGCGTGTCTTCGCGACTGAGGTAGGGAGAAAAGCCGTAGTCGCCGCTGATACCCACCGAAAGTTCGCCATTTTTATGGTACGGATAGGTGTAGTCCACGCTACCACTTGCGCTGTAGCTTTGGCTGATTCCTCCCGTTTTCTTGTTCAGGTTCAGATAGGTCTGCTTGTCGTATTCCCGAATGAAATACCGCTTGACATCGTATAAATAGGTGTTGCCACTGATGTCGGCACTGATTTTGTGACCCTCTTTTTCTGCAAATTTATGCTCATAGTAGATGCCGCCGTATCCGCCTCCGCCCCAAGTCCGGCTGCCCTCTGTAGATTCGTAGGAATAGACATCGGGATTGTAAAGATACTCTGAACGCAAAGCGTAGGTACTGCTTGACGACTTCCCCCATGACGGGTAGCCGCCTGCCCAGAAACTGATGCTGTTCAACGTGTCGAAGTCATAATTGCCGTTGAAGTAAAAGCCTCCCGAAGCAGAATGATTGCGCCGCGAGCCAAGTCCCCACGCCACCGAGGAAGTGTCCATCTTCTCGTTGAAACGGAGGCTTTTCGACATCGTGTTCGTCTTCTGGAGCGAGTAACGGGTGTTGAGGTAGAAATTGAGCGACAACTTGTCGTTGCTCCACACATACGAGACCCACGGACTCACGTCGGGCTTTGACGAGCCGTGCACGCCAAAGCTCACGAAGCTGTTCTTCTTGATTTTGGAAGTGGTGATGATATTGATGATGCCGCCGGTTCCTTTGGCGCTGTACCGTGCCGACGGGTTGGTGATGACCTCAATCCGTTCCAGCGAATTGGCGGGCAGCTGCTGGATGAAGGTCTTGAGCCCCTCCTCGTTGAGGTGCGACGGCTTGTCGTTGATCCAGATTTCCACGGAGGAGACTCCCCGGAGGGTGATGTTCCCCTCGATGTCCACCTCCACGCCCGGCGCGTTCTGGAGCGCGTCGGAGGCGGTGCCCGTCTGCACCGACGGATCTTCCGACACGTTGTAGAGCGTCTTCTCACCGTCCATCATATAGACGGGCTTTGTTGCGGTCACCGAAACTCCTTCCAAGGCATTACTCATCTTTTTCATCCCGATAGTGCCGAGGTCCAACGTCGCCTTCCCTTGCGGCACGGTGACGGGACGTGTCAGCATATCGTAACCTACGAGCGATGTCTTCAGCAGATAGCTGCCGGCGGGCACATCGGTGATGGTGAAAGAGCCGTCAGCTTCCGTGAAGGCTGCACCTACCACCCGCATCAGCGTGTCGGGCGTGACGATGCCCACGCTCACATAGAACAGCTTGTCCTTGTTCAGACTGTCCACCAGCACCCCCTTGACGGTGGTTTGTGCCGACAGGCCACAGAATGTCAACAGGAACAAGGATAGAAGAAATAATCGGAATCGCGCCATAAGAAATTAACGACCGAATATGCTTTCTATTGTTTGAAAGAAAATACCATTGGTATAAAATAATCAGAAATTTATAGAAAATTAGGACAGTAATGGATGTTTCGTTTTTATTCATTTCCCTTGAGCAAGAGCAAAGAAAATGAACAAAAGGGTAATGAATCCCACCAAAATTATCGTATCTTTGCAGCCAAATTTTGTGATTATGCAACCTATTGTATGTAATGACTTTAAGGATACCCGTTCTGGTTTCGGGGCGGGCTTGTTGGAAGCGGGCCGCCGCAACCCCAATGTTTTCGCCCTCTGCGCCGATGTGATCGGAAGCCTCAAGATGGGTGATTTTATCAAGGAATTTCCCGAACGGTTCATTCAGACCGGCATCGCGGAAGCCAACATGATCGGCATCTCCGCCGGTCTTGCCCTCAGCGGCAAAGTGCCGTTCGCCGGCGCCTTCGCAGGTTTCATCTCCGGCCGCGTCTATGACCAAATCAGGATGGTCGCCGCCTACTCCAACCTTAACGTGAAAATCGCTGCCTCCCACGCCGGCATCACCGTCGGTGAGGATGGCGCCACCCACCAGATGATGGAGGACCTCGGCCTGATGAAGATGCTTCCTAACATGGTGGTTATCAATCCCTGCGACTACAACCAGACCAAGCAGGCCACGCTCGCCGCTGCCGAGTACGTCGGACCCGTCTATCTCCGCTTCGGTCGCCCCAGCGTGCCCAACTTCACCCCCGCCGACCAGCCTTTCGTCATCGGCAAGGCCCTAATGATGAACGAAGGCACCGATGTCACCCTCATCGCCACTGGCCACCTCGTATGGCACGCTCTTGAAGCCGCCTACGAACTGTCGCAAAAGGGTGTTAGCGCAGAAGTTATTGACATACACACCATTAAGCCGCTTGACGAAGAGGCTATCCTCCGCAGTGTAGCCAAAACCCGCTGCGTGGTCACGGCCGAAGAGCACTTCCGCAACGGCGGCCTCGGCGACAGTGTCTGCCAGCTGTTAGGTCGCAAGTTGCCCGCTCCCGTCGAGATGGTGGCCGTGGACGACCACTTCGGCGAAAGTGGCAAGCCCGCCGAACTGATGGCCAAATTCGGTCTCGACACTCCGCACATCGTCGAGGCCGCCCTCAAGGTGATGGCCCGCAAATAAATTTCCGTTATGGACGAACCGTTTGAAGCCCGCCCCGCCCCTTCGGACGAACAGATCCTTTCCCTTTTCAACGACGAAAAGACGAAGGAACGGGGCTTCCGTATGCTGATGGACAAGTACAGCCGTTACGTTTACAGCTATGTCCGTCGGTTCGTCTATTCGCACGAGGACGCCAACGACCTCACACAGGACGTGTTTGTTAAGGTCTGGCGGTTTCTCGGCAGCTTCCGCGGTGATTCCAGCCTCAAAACGTGGATGACCCGCATCGTCATCACCACCTGCCTCTCGTTTTTGAAGAAGAAGAAGGAAGCCCTCGCCCTCGGTGACGACAAATTCACCGACCACCTTTGGAACGTGGCGGCGCAGGAGCACTACTTCTCCGCCGACCGTCTGGAGCAATGGCTGCAGGAGGCCATCATCAAACTCCCTGAAAAGCAACGCATTGTCTTCACCCTCCGCTATTACGACGAGCTCCCGTACGAGGAGATGTCGAAAGCGCTTGACACTTCCGTCGGTGCCCTGAAGGCCTCCTACCACTTCGCAAGGGAGAAGGTGGAGGAGTATCTGAAGAAGAAGATCAATTAGCCTCACCTCGAAGAGGTGATATTTCAATAACCCCAGATAAGCGTAGCGCAATCTGGGGTATGGGAAGGCCTTGTGTGTCAGCCCGCGGCACGGGCGGCAGGTACGGAAGGACACCGCAGGTGATGCCGCGGAAAAGGAGGACTGGTAGCCAAATGTCAATACTTCGGTTCTACCCCCATATTGAAGAAGATGAAGGAGAACATATCCACTGTTTCTTCAATGGTTTTGTCGAGGGGCTTGCCGCCGCCGTGGCCCGCGTTGCTCTCGATGCGGATGAGGTGCGGACGGTCGCCGATGTCGCTGTTCTGTAATGCCGCCGCGTACTTGAACGAGTGCGCCGGTACCACGCGGTCATCGTGATCGGCGGTGGTCACCAAAATGGCCGGATACTCCTTGCCGTTCTGGATGGAGTGCAGCGGCGAGTACTTGTAGAGGTACTCGAACATCTCCTTGCTGTCCTCGCTGGTGCCGTAGTCCACCGCCCAGTAGCGGCCGATGGTGAACTTGTGGTAGCGCAGCATGTCCATGACACCCACCTGCGGGATGGCCACTGCGAAGAGGTCGGGCCGCTGGTTCACCACCGCACCGACCAGCAAACCGCCGTTGGAACCGCCCTGCAAGGCCAGTTTCTCAGGACTTGTGTATCCTTGCGCAATCAGGTATTCCGCCGCCGCGATGCAGTCGTCGAACACGTTCTGTTTCTGCAACTTGGTGCCAGCTTCGTGCCAAGCGCGGCCGTACTCGCCACCACCGCGCAGGTTGGCCACCGCCAGCACGCCGCCCTGCTCCAACCACGCGATGCGGGTCACGCTGAAACCGGGCGTAAGCGAGATGTTGAAACCGCCGTAACCATACAGCAAGGTCGGGTTATTGCCGTCCATCTTGATGCCTTTCTTGTGGGTGATGAACATCGGGACCTTGGTACCGTCTTTTGAAGTGTAAAACACCTGTTCAGTGGTATAATTGTCTGAATTAAAGTTGATTTCAGATTTCTTATAGAGTGTGGATTTGTTGTTGGTGATGTCGTAGCGATAGATGGTGGCCGGTGTGATGTAGGAAGTGACGGTGTAGAACGTTTCGGTCTCTTCCGGCTCGCCGGCGAAACCGCCGATGGAACCAATCATTTCATTGTCGAGGTTGTCAAGGAACTTGCCGCTCTCATCGAAGATCTTTACAAGTGAGCGGGCATCCTTGGTATAGTTGGCAATCAGGCGTTTGCCCATGTGGCTGACGCCGGCGAGCACCTCCTTGGCAGCAGGAATGACGTCTTTCCAGTTTTCGGGAGCCGGATTGTCCATCGGGATGCTGACCACCTTGTACTCCGGTGCGTCGTGGTTGGTCATCACAAGGAGATTGCCTTCCAGTTCGTCCACCACGGAGTAGTCATCCTCGAAAGTGGTCACCACCTTCACAAATTGCGCATTCTTTTTATCCAAATCTTTGAAATACAAAGAATTGCCTGATGTTGACTCGCTGCCGTAAATCACGAGGTAGCGTTTGTTGACGACATCGGCGGAGAAGCTGAGGTTGGGGTTGGTGCGGTCTTCGTAAGCCAGTTGGTCGGCGCTCTGCTCGGTGCCGATTTTGTGGTAATAGAGCTTGCCGTTCTCGTTCACGCCGGAGAGTTCGTTCTTGGGCTCGGGGAAGCGGCTGTAGAAGAAGCCGTCGTCCTTCCAGGCGATGCCGGAGAACTTCACCCATACGAGGTGGTCGTTCAGCACCTCGCCCGTCTCGATGTTTTTGACATAAATCTCCTGCCAGTCGCTGCCGTTGCGGGAGATGGCATAGCCGAGGTAGTTGCCGTCATCGGAAATATCGAGGGTGGAGAGGGCCACGGTGCCGTCGTCGGAGAGCTTGTTGGGGTCGAGCAGTTCCACCGCCTCGCCGTCCAAGGTGTTCTTGTAGTAGAGGACACTCTGGTTCTGCAGACCATCGTTGCGGTAGAAGAAGTAGCGGTCGCCTTTTTTCCACGGGGCACCCTCTTTCGGGTAGTTCATGATCTCCATCAGGTGGCTTTTCATTTGTTCGCGATAGGGAATTTGCGACAAAAACTGCTGTGTCACAGCGTTCTGCGCCTTCACCCAGTTGGCCGTCTCTTCGGAATAGTCGTCTTCAAGCCAGCGGTACGGATCGGGCACCGCCGTGCCGAAATAGTTGTCCACGGTGTCGCATTTCTTGGTTTCCGGATACTGCACCGGCTCAATCTTTTTCTGCTGATGGCACGATGTAATCATAGCAATTGCACTTAAAAAGAGAATACTGAAACTTATTTTTTTCATTGCAAACGGTTTTGGTTATCTTTTAAAAACGAAGCGGCAAAAGTACACAATAATTTTGTACTTTTGCCGGCTTCTTTATCGATTATTATGAAACAAAAGTTATTGATTTTCTTTCTCTTAGCACTTTCGGGTCTCATAGGGTACGGCAATGGCGACCCCGTGGCGGTACATTCAGCCCTTACCCTTTCACCCACACCGGTGGCAGTACATATACCCGAAGTGCAACTGGTGGACGAGGTCGTCACCTTTACCCCGCGCGATCGGTACATGGAAGTAACCGTGCGCTACCTGCTGCACAACCATTCCAATCGCGACTTCAACAAACTCCCCTATGGTTTCCCCATCGACTATTACGGAAGCGGGGGTGCCAAATGGGAACTACTCGACGAGTTTGGAGAATCGGAACAGGAAACCGGCTGGCGCGACGGATACATCCGTAACGTCTGTTTCACTCTTGGCGAAAGACAATTGCCATGGCAATGTTCCCGCGACAGCATCATCGTCCCGCAGCACAAAGTCTTTTTTGAGGAGTTGTTTGATATAACGCCTGACAGCGCAGACCGTTACAGCCAACGGACAATCGACAGCCTATACGCTCTGTACGGGGAGGAAATTTACACATATACCAAACCCATTTCACGCCGCTGGTATTACACCTATTTGGATATCCCTGCACAAAGCTACATCCTACTAGAAGTCCGCTATACTACGGAATGCACTTGGTCGGAAGGGGCTTATTCCCGCAAGTCCAACATGATAGAATACACTTCCAACTACTATGGACAATTGCGTTTCCAGTACGATTTTACTCCCGCTGCCTATTGGGGCGACGGCCATGCAGACCACTTTAGTGCGACCGTTGATACAACAGGTATCCGCATCGTTAGGGACAGCACATGGCTTAGGGCACACTTTTGCTACTCCACTGGGATTGCTGGCCTGCCGATGAAACGAAAAGGGAATACCTATCATTATGAAACACAAAGGTTTAATTTTGCAACAGCAAAACCCTTTACCATAGACTATTACCTCACCCAGCCTCCGCACCAGCCTTTGGATAGGATACTGAACCACCGCATCCCGTCGTCCCAATACACCATCGAAGTCAGCGGGGCGGATCCAAAATATCCCGTCGCCAACCTCAGTGACCTTAACCCATCCTCTGCCACCGTGCTTCGCCCCGACAAAAACGACTCCATCTATATCACTATCCGATTCCATAAACCCACGGCATTGGAGGGAATGGTCCTGCTGAACGGATACACCAAGAGTGCCGAGACCTACCACAACAACGCACGTATTGACAGCCTGATGGTCTTTGGATCACGATTCCAAACATACACCCATGAAGGTAAAACCGACACCAACCGAAACCGTCAAGTTATGCTGTTCGGAGAACACGATTGGATTGTGAAATACACAAAATACAACCCGTTGCCACAAAAATGTGCAGGGCATGCGCCAGAAAAATTTGATTGGCAGTCACTTATTGACAATGCCCTGTCGTTAGGACTCAGCGACGGTCCTTGGAATGAAACCTACTACGAAGAAATTCGCATTATCATTACCGCTGCGGAAAAAGGCCGCAAGTATAAAGACCTTTGTGTTTCGGAGATTTTTTTGGTTGGAAAATAAGTCCCCTTCCTCGGGGAAGGGGTGGCCGTAGGCCGGGGTAGGGGTCCCCGCAATGGTCGTCAGTACGTTGCTCATCACGTTCGCAAAGGAAAGGATGGCAAAAATAGATGGAGACAAAATTATTATTTTGTCAGCTCCTAAATCGTGTATTTAACCTTCGGTTATATTTGTTCATTTTCTTTTCGATTGCAAAAAGAAAACGAACCAAAAGAAATGCGCTTTGCCGCTGCACGATTTTTCCCTAAAATTGGCCGATTATCGCTAAAACGCGAAAACTTGCAACACTGCATTCCATTCCGTGTTGCTTCGGACAGTTCGCGTTTCTTCACGCTCAAATCGACACAATTTTTTAACGGCAAAAATCGCAAGGCGGCGTGCGACTTCGGAATTGCACCGTATTTTAGAAAATAATGGTTTTCGTGCCCCACCTCGGAGAGGTGATATTTTATTAACCCCAGATAAGCGTAGCGCAATCTGGGGAGTGGGAAGGCCTCGTGTGTCAGTCCGCGGCACGGGCGGCAGGTACGGAAAAACACCATGGGTGATGCCGCGGAAAAGAAGGAAATGTAGCATAGTGTCAAGAATTTTGTATCTTTGCCGCTGCAAATCCCGTCCCATGAAATCCCGCCTGTTTTTCACCTTCCTGCTGCTTTGTTCCTGCCTCGCTGGCGGTGCGCAAACCTTTACCGAGTGGCAGGATCCCGCCGTGTTCGAAGTCAACAAGCTCTATCCGCGGGCCAACATTCCGCAAAACAACCGTTTCACTGCTGATAATCTTTACGTTAAAAATCTGGATGGAATCTGGAAGTTTCGTTATGTGGCCAATGCCGACGAACGCCCGACCGATTTCTTCCGCACCGATTACGACGACAGCGGCTGGGACTCCATTCCCGTGCCGGGCAACTGGGAACTCAATGGCTTCGGCGTGCCCGTATATGTGAATACCACCAACGATTTCGACAACAGCCAACTGCCGAAAGTGCCCGTGAAAGGCAACGCCGTGGGCAGCTACCGCAGATGGGTGAATATTGACAAAAATTATGGAAACCAACAGGTTATCCTCAACATCGGTGGGGTGAAATCCTGTTTCTACCTTTGGGTAAACGGCCAGTTTGTGGGTTACAGCGAGGATGCCAAGACCAACTCCGAATTTGACATCACCGAGCTTGTACATTTCGGCGAAAAGAATCTCATTGCCCTGCAGGTCTTCAAATGGAGCGACGGATCCTACCTCGAATGTCAGGATTTCTGGCGGCTCAGCGGCATCGAACGCGGCATCACCCTCTACACCCAACCCAAAACCCACATTTTGGATTACAAGGTGGTGGCCGATTTGGATTCGACGTACCAAAATGGCATTCTGGATGTGGAGGTGACGGTGGAAAATTTGGAAAAGCAACAAGGGGATTGGGTGCTGTATTTATTGATGGAAGAGGGTAATGATCTACCCAATACCTTGGTTTATTTGTCGCAAACCATCATCCGTTCTGAAACAGGGAAGAAATCAGTGCATTTTCGGACCAAAATTCCAAATATCCAACCGTGGAACGCGGAAAAACCGCGATTGTATCCAGTGTGGATTTACCTTCAAGAAAAGGACGGGCATCCCGACCCTGATAATCCTCAACATAGTATTAAAAATATCTATGATCTGATTATTTTTGATATCGGTTTCCGCAATGTCCGCATTGAAAACGGGCAACTGCTGGTGAACGGCGTGCCAGTGACCATCCGCGGGGTGAACCGCCACGAACACGACCCACGGACGGGACATGTGGTTTCCAAGGAACGTATGCAGCAGGATATCCTCCTGATGAAGGCCAACAATATCAACACAATACGCACCAGCCACTACCCCAATGACCCCGAATTTTACAATCTATGCGATTACTACGGGATGTATGTCATCGACGAGGCCAACGCGGAGTCGCACGCGCAGGGCTACGGTGAAACATCGCTGGCGAAACGCGCGGATTTCAAGGATGCTACGGTGGCCCGCACCCGCAACATGTACGAGCGCGACAAGAACCACCCGTGCATCATCACGTGGTCGCTGGGCAACGAGTCGGGCAACGGCGTGTGCTACGAGGCCGCCTACGACTGGCTGAAAGCCAAGGACAGCACCCGTCCCGTGCAGTACGAGCGCGCCCTCTACGACCGCAACACCGACATCGTGGCTGTCATGTACCCCACGGCCGCCTACCTCGCCGACTATGCCCGCCAACCGCAAACCCGCCCGTTCATCATGTGTGAGTACGCGCATGCCATGGGCAACAGCTGCGGCGGCCTCCAGAACTATTGGGACACCATCTACAAGTACCCGCAGCTGCAGGGCGGCTGCATCTGGGACTGGTCGGATCAGGGCCTGTTGGCCACGGACGAACACGGTCAGCAGTACTACGCTTACGGCGGTGATTTCGGGGAGAATATGCCCTCCGACGGCAACTTCTGCATTAACGGTCTGGTGGACCCCGACCGGAAGCCGCACCCGCAACTGGCTGAGGTACGGAAGGTGTATCAGCCCGTGAAGATTGAAGCAGTGGATTTGGAAGCAGGCAAATTTCGAATTATCAACCGCTTCGATTTCAGTAACTTGAATGAATATAGGTTCTACTATCGCTTGTGTCCGGATGTGGCGCACGAACCAGCAGTACATCCTGACAGTTTTCTGATGCCAAATAAAGATGACGAGAAGCTTTATGACTTTCTCCCTATTGATTTGGCGCCTTATGATACAGCTTATTTCATTATAAATCAGTCTACTATTAGGAGTTTGGGGACGGTATCTCCAGGGAGGGACGTGTTATTGGAGTTCAAGCTATGTACAAATCCCAATAATCGTCCTCAATGGCAGCGTGATATGTGGCGCAAAGATGACTCTTATAAGGAACATGTGATTGCTTACGAGCAGTTCAAGCTGCCTGTGCCGACACAGAGTGGGTCAAAGGATTACCTTATTGGTGATTGCTTTGTCACAACAGAAAAAAAGGGTGACGTACTGCATATCAATACGGGTCTGACCCATTTGGTATTTGATATTCAACAAGGGAAAATCAGTGAGATAAGACATGGTGTTTATCCGACCGTAACGGACGGTCCCCACCTCAACTTCTGGCGTCCGCCCACTGACAACGACCGTGTGGACAGCCACGGAGAACTGCTTTGGCGCCGAATCGGATTGGACCACCTGACGTGGAAAGTCAACGATGTGGATATCAAAAAACAGGACAAGTGGAGTAGCGTACAATATATTATCGCTAAGAAAAGTGCTTATAATGAGAATGGGGAGAAGGTATTTGATGTGATGGAAATGTATCAAGTTGACTGTACAGGACAAATCGTGATTGGGTATTTCGTAACACCCGCGGAGTGGGTGCCTTCTTTGCCCAAAATGGGGGTGCAGATGAAAGTGGCAGAAGAATTGGAGACTACCGAATGGGTGGGGTATGCGCAAGAAACCTATCCCGATCGGCAGGCGTGTGGTCTGCTCGGTCATTATAAAGCACCCACTAACGAATTGTTCCACAGTTATGTACGGCCACAGGCGGCAGGAAACCGGATGGAGACGCGCTATGTCTCGTTTCTTGACAAGACCAACAATCGCAGACTTTCCGCACAGTTGGAAGGCCAGAATTGCCAGTTCAGCATTTACCCTTATTCGGATGAAAATATCGAGCAAGCAAAGCACACCAACGAACTGCAGCGGGCGGGATATTATACATTGAACATAGAGGCTGCCCAGTCGGGAATAGGTACAGCCACCTGTGGACCAGGCGTTTTGGAAAAGGATTTGTTACAAGCTGAACTACAATGTTTTGTGCTTCATTTATCGGTTGATGATTGGAGGTTTGAAAATTATTTTGTGGATAAGAAAAACGAGCGGATGAAACTTTCTATCTCAAAAGAAGTTTCCGAGGAAACAGCGTCGCCCCGCACGCACATTCTTTTGGAGAATACGCCCACCGCACCCTACGACCAAGAGCCGGAAAAGACGCTGGCAGACGGAAAAATCGGCAGTCCGGCGGACTTTCACGAAGGCTGGGTTGGTTACTTTGGGGAACCGATGGTATTGACGATGAAGGGGAATCGTGGCAACCAGCTCGTTATGAGTTTCGCCCACAACCCGGCACAGTGGGTGTTTTTGCCGCAGAAGGTGCTGGTGTCTTACTCCACCAACGGCAAAAAGTACAGCAAGCCCGAGGAAGTGACTTTGCCCTTCGACCCGACATTGCAGGAGAACGAAAGGCCGCGGGTCTGCATCCTGCGCCACAGAATCTCCGCACGCAGTGTGAAATATATCCGGATTGAAGCCCAACCGGTGGAGCAACTGCCCAAGTGGCACCCCGCCGCCGGAAACAAAACATGGATAATGATAGATGAGGTAAAAACAGAAAAGTTCTAACTTTCTTACTTCCTACTTATCACCTATTACCTTCTTTTTTCTACTACCCCGCCCTTCGGGCACCCCTTCTACATAGAAGGGGAAGAATATCGTTGGACAGAACAACTGAAAGGGAAGATTATCGTTGGACGGACCATACTTCTTTCAACGAGGCGTACGAATTTTCAAGGTTCTTCGACACCTGTTCCGGCGCCACCCAGACGGCTTCGGAAATCTGCTCTTCGGTTTGTGGGATAGTTTGTTCGGACTCGGCTTCCATTTCGTACCAGACGGTCTCTTTCAGCATCTTCGGACCGTAGGTGTCGTAGGTGTGGAAAACGGAAAAAGGTTTCGCTTTGGTGATGCGGGCTTTGATGCCAGTTTCCTCAAGTACTTCACGCACAGCGGTTTCCTCAATCGTTTCGTCGGCTTCGGCTTTCCCTTTCGGAAAATCCCAAAGGCCACGACGGAAAATCATCAGGATTTGTCCTTCCCTGTTGCGGACGATGCCTCCCGCCGCCCTGACATACTGATACTCCTGTAGCAGAACCGAAAGTTCCTGTTCATTTTCAATGATTTGGAAGTCATTTCCAAAATAAACTTTGATGGGAAAAGAGGCAATAATCATAGAGGCTATTTCTTGGCGAAATATTGGGCGAGCTTGAAATAGAAGTCGGTGAAAACCAGCATTGTGTTGGCGTTACGTTCCAGATGATAGCTCGCTTTGTTGCACAGGGTGTAGAGGGGCTGTGCATTTTTTAAGGTGAAAAACGGTGCGTAAGTTTCCAATATTTTCAGTTCCTCTTCTGTCGCCTTTACCAAGGGGTTGTCTTTTTGGCTGATAAGCAGTTCGTTTCTGAACATCCGGCCGAAGTATTGCATCAGACTCCGTTGGAAATCTTTGCTGCTCTTGGAAATCTCCCTGATGATATCTTGAATTTCAGGATATTTCATCTCTTCCAGATTTCCGGAAGAGACGTAGATGG
>Ga0310696_10001387_pt1 | contig 35160 bp, 22 predicted proteins | sample AusTroGonzalo_MG_4_FD_203885 | JGI IMG/M metagenome (GOLD analysis project Ga0310696, IMG submission 203885) | Bovine rumen microbial communities from tropical cattle in Woodstock, Queensland, Australia - Gonzalo_02 (v2) (version 2) | ecosystem: Host-associated > Mammals > Digestive system >... | reverse complement strand
CTACCGTCATAGGAAGCAACCGCCCCGACGTCGTTCGGCGAAACGCCCTCCATCTCATTGAGGATGCCCAGCAATAAAGCTCTATCAGTCGTAACACCCGTTGACAAAAGCTCTCCTATCGTCGGTTTTCCGTAAAAGTTCTCCGAAAGAATATACAATTTGTCATCGGGAACGGCGGTAGCGGAATCCGCAAAAGAATGACCACAATGCACTTCGCCGGTCTTTATGACCTTGCCCTTGTCGTTGTACTCTATCGTGGAAAAATAATCGCCGCTACAACCGAGCTTTTCTGACATCGCCTGCTGGCGGGCATCGCGGGAAAAACGGACGTTATCATCAGCGTCATACATGCTTACGACAGTCCCCTTGTCGGGTGTCGTGACAGTCTTGACGCGACCAGCAGCATCGTAGGTATAAACAGTCGCAAGATCAAACGCCCCTCCATCCACAGAAATATCTGTAAAATCGACCTGATTGTCCGAATTGTAGTGCGTTCTGGAGATGACGATATGATCACCGGACTTGGCCCAAGCATAAAGGATATTACCATTCGCATCGAATATCTGCTGGGTGAACACACCCTCCGCAGAACGGTTCACGACAAGTTTAAAGCTATACTCTTTCCAATTTTCCACATCGGAATCATCATCAATAATATCATTCTTGGCTATCGTATAGTCCCGAGTCAGGAATTCTTCTACAAGTTGTTCTTCCGGGAGAAATTCAGACTTATCCCCTGTTTTCAAAGGAATAGTCCACTGCTTTGCAGATTCCTGCCTTATCGCAAACGAGGCTTCCGCAATTCCCGAAATATCCTTCGTCACGCCATTGTCTTCTCCATAATGGAAATCCTCTTTGGCATACGGAACGCCAAAAGCATTCTGTCTATCTAAGTCATCACTGCCATTGTAATAATTTGACGACTTGATGATGCATTGCTTACAAAACATTTCTTCATAAGCGTATCCGCTCTTTTGCGAGAGATACGACAGCGGAGCATATTCGACATTTCCGAAGTCATCCAAATACGTCGCACTAACATTGAAGAATCCATTTCCAAGGGATGTTTGCGTCTGCACAACACGACCGAGCCCATCCTTCACTGCGTATGATTCTAGTTTTCTCGAAATATTGGATGGATCAAAGAACACTTCCGTTTTGACATAGGAGGGTTCAACAGCCGCTAAAACCCTTGTCCCGCACTTTTTGAATTTTGCATACACATGTACGTCACCATTCATTTCATTCAGACTCAAGTTAACCGAGCCATCTCCTGGAAGCGAAACAAAATTATCCTCAACAACAGTCCCATCATATTTGTTCACCAATATTCCATTGATATAAATATAAACCTCTTCAATCGTATCGCCAGGTGTAGGAACAATCTTAGCCGACAATGTCGAGCCATCGACAAACTCATGTGGAATTTTTCCACTAAAATTCAAACCCTTCATGTAACCAAGACCATTCGACTCGAACGATAGTTTGTGCGTTACCGGTCGTAAGAACTGTACCGAACGTGGCTGACGCAACCCATAACTTATATTCCTTATCTGAATAGCTCTGTTGAACGCAGAATCCAATGTTTGAAACTTAAAGGCTATGGCTTTTGTCATCTCTAAGCCTAACGTATCTGTTCCCTTTGTCGTCCAAGAATCTAAATAGGCTACAGGCCATATAACAGAAAATCTATTATTGGGAGTACTGAATTTACTCGAAAACGGAAGCTTATCGCCAATAGGTCTATAATAGATTTTTTCCACCGAATACACGTCCTTTTTTTGCCCAACCTCAAGGCTATTAAGAAAATAGGGATAATTTGCATCTCCAGCAAGTTTTATCAAATCACCTTTATCATATCCAAAATACCATAAAGCGATTTCAACGGGATCCTGCGCTGTTTTACCATCTCCATAATTCAAGGACAGAGCATCAAAGGACACATAACTAAAACTACCTACAACAGGATGTTCACGAGAATGATCATAAGCAAACAAGCCACCAGCATAATATTGAGTTCCAAAAAAGACGTTTATTCCATTCTCCACCGGTTCAAAAACAACACCCATTTCATCAAACGACTTGGCAACCCAACCAGGACGCAATTGGCCATTATATACCAAAGGTTCACTATGCGTATTTATCATAGTCCTGTAATCCGAAAGAACAAGATGGCCCCCATTATAAAGAGATGGACTAAAGACATCCTTAGTAGCCAATCTTGAGAGCAAAGAAGAAGAATACTTTCCATTGTACGTATAGGCAGCGACATCATCCCAATAAATCCATGGTTGGAACTGGATTTCTCCATCCGTATAGAAGAATACCTGATACGATAGCGGGCGGTCAAAACCTTCGACATTGAACGGGCCTATCTCGACAATTGCATAATCTTTTTCTGTATTAATGCCTTGCCAGCGAACACTTATAGAAGATGATTCAGCAACAGGCGTCAAAGTTTTTCTTGTAGGATCCACAAAAGGAATCAATCCCTCGGCCTCCTTCATAATTTTATAGTTATCAGGAAGACGTCCAAGGTAAATACGACCTGTATTCGTAATGGTGACCTCGTCATAAGCGATTCCACCAAATTTAAAGTTTGAATCCAAATGTTGAGGATTCAAATTCACATAAAGAAAGGTCCCCTCATCAGGCAGAACAGCCGTATTAAAATCGTACGCTTCAATATATTCCCATCCTGGCAATCCATAATGCACGCCATGGTCATCATACCGTTCCGGATGAATCTGTTCCGGCTCAACAAAAGCATCATCTCCAAAGGCAACAGAAATACAAGCGGAGAAAAGAATCGCTTGGACAAAATTTTTAGCAAACGTATTCATGATTTTCTCCCTTTATTTCAAAATACTGGAAGGTTCGACATTGAAATTTGCAGCCCAAACGAAACCTTCAAAGACTGAATGATCAAAGATCTGCACGGATGCCCGAGGAGCGTAAAGAGCAGCCTTCATCTGTACATTGTTACCAATGGAGATGTAGTTGCTGGACCCGATATAGATAAATAAATCTCCCATACTGCCGGAATGCGTCACTCGGCAGAAATTGGCAATGTTAAAGCCATTCGCAATCCAAATACGGGAACCTTGTTCAAATTCAAGTTCTACATACGGATCAATCCAGAACGAATCGAAGTAATAATCTCCCGCTGCAAAGTGAACCTTCGATTGTTCGCGTGCAGCAAAATTCCTGTAAGTTCCCGGAGAAACGCTCAGATTCCGCCTTCGCTCAATTATAATATCGGAGGAACCCGTAGCAAACGAGAATGTCGGCATCGCTGGGTTATTGACATTCGACATGTGCGTTACCGTACCATATACGGCGCCGTCCTGCGCATAGAGATTGCCGGTCAGACGCAATTCGCCGACATTCGCACGGTTCGCTAGCATGATGTTGCCTCCCGAAACAATTTCGCTATTGGCGCTCGTTTCCACACCAATTTCAACTCCAGTTCCGGCAAAGAGCGAACCTGTTACGGTAACTAGATTGCCTATGCGAATGTTTCCCGACGTATGGAATTTCGCATCGGCAATTGCGCGTACATCGACTGGAACGACATCCGAAAGCATTTGGCTGGAAGAACTACCGCCAATCCCTGAAGAACTTGAACTTGCAGGATCACTGACCGATGACGATGAAGAATACTCAGGATTACCGCCAGAAGAACTGTAATTAAGATAGGTGGAGGAAGAACTGGAACCCGGCATGTTCGATGATGAACTGGATCCATTCAAACCAGAAGAAGAACTTTCTCCATCAACCCATGAAGATGAGCTCAATGCACTTTGATAGACAAAATCATCACCATCATCAATCGAATAAGAATAATTCCATCCCGTTGACGAACTGGATCCCGAATTTACAGAACTACTGGACTTGAACAGAGACTTGGTATCCGGCCTTACATAAAAATCGACAACAACGGTATCACTATCGGGGCTCACAACAAATACATACGGAATCGAGCCATCAACAACACGAATCGTGTCACCACCATAAAGAACTGTATCCTTATGCATCAACGAATCGACAACATGAATTTCCCAGCCTCCAGTTACATGTACGTTGATTTTCGTTGTATCCGGTTTGAACGTTTTCTTTGTCGAATCCAATGTATTGGGAACAAGAGATGTCATGTCGATTTTTATAACGTTAGAATCCGTCATAAGACCGTTTACAACGAGCGAATTTCCAGTTACCCAAAAATCAGGATTATCCTTTGATTTTCGATACGTGTTAAGATTGTACGACAATTCCGAGCTATCCTTTCCCACTACACGCAGTTCGATACGGTTCAATTCGGTTGCAAGATTGATGACAGATGCCGCAGTCGAACTTGCGCTTCTCGTCATGACAAAAACGTTATTGACATAAATATCGATGCGGGCAACATCTGACGGGGTTCGCAAAGTCGGGCTCACAGACAGGGTACTTTCAGAACCGACTTTTAACGAATAATTGAGAATATATTGCCTGAAAGCGCAGGATTCGTTCAGCGAATCGACACCCAAATTCAAAGCGGATATGGACAGGTCAATTTTATCATTCGCATTGTAACGCATCGTGACAAGTTTATCCTTACGGGTCGCATAGTGCGCATCAAGCCCCTGTTTAAATACGACATACGGATTCCCGTTCGACTTTACAGCCAAGTCAACAGAACTTTCAGACTGCACTGGATACGCAAAGGCCGGGTTGCCTATCGACAGCCACCTGTTTCCGTCATGTTTTATGACGGAAATTCGATTTCCGTTCGCCTTGTTGCCGAACATGATATACGGCGTATTTCCACGAACCTCCAGATCAAAGATGTCGCCCGGCTTCATGTAGAGAATCCTGTTCTGTTCATCCGAAAGAGAATTGCCTTTCTTTGCAACGGCAATAGAATAATCCTTGACAGGGGTCCAGCGAAGATAACTGCTATAAAAGACGCCATCGGCATTCACGTTCTGCTGCTCTGTAGCCTTGAAGACTGTAAGAGCTAATTCGCCGTAATCTATGTCGGCATTTTTTACCGTATTATCTCCGCCAGCATCGACGTCATCATCAAAGCGTTCGTCAGGATGCGTCTTATAGACGACGGCCATGAACAAGGATTGTCCGTCATAACCCAATTTCACCAACTGCGCTTCTTCAATGGCATGCAAATTGGAGCCATCCCATGACACAATATCGCCCTCGTAACGGGGCTGGCCAGAAATCTTGCTCGGGCCCGCCCACACAGATCTGCCCATGGATGTCTCGGAAGCTTCGTAGAGGCGCTTCACCACAATATAGGCCGGCGCGATTTTCATGTTGTTCTCAGTTCCGTCATCTTCCGTAATTTTTGCATTCACCTCAAAGTTTTTCGGATTGCCAATGTAGGCTACATAGAGTTTACCGCTTGGTCCCGAAATCATGTCGAAGGTTTTGTTATTGTAGTCGCAGACAACACCGTCAAGGTATGAGACAATATTTCCATGGACAACCTTCAGCACAGTATCGCTGCCAGAAATAGTCACAGATAGAGTGTCCTTGTCAAATACGGGTACCGATCCGAGATTTTCCCACTGTTTGGACTGCATGTTCCAAATTTTGCTATACAGCATGTCGTCCGCCACAAGTCTCGGCATCGTTTGTTGATAGGTTCGAGTCGAATCTGTCGAGTCACGAAGCGTGACCGGGACAACTTTTGACCTAACGTCCGCACGGTAGAGCAGGGCCGAGGTATTCCCGCTTATGGCGACCTTCATATCATCTACACTGAAAGACGTATCTTTTAAATCCCTATAATGAAAGCTAATTTCGTCATCACAATCATAAACCATAGGATATGCGAGTGAAACAGTGGAATCACTAGCATCGCTTACCACAGGAATAAAACTCAAAGCATATTTACCTTTGCCGTTTTTCACTCCATATGCAAAGCTATAAGCAACAGAACGCACATCAACAATTGCAGAAGTATTACGCCACAAGCTCTGGCTAAAATTGGCTCTATAAATGGAATCATTGACACCATTTTGATAAACAATACCTGATGAATCGTACGGGTTCATAAACTGAGGGTTTTCACCATCGGCAAAGCCACTAATTTGGCCATAGACAACCCAATCTTTATTTTTCATCCCAAACTGGAACGCATAATCGCCATACGGCTTGTGAACCGTGTCAAAAGGCGCAACATCGACGAACAACATCCATTCGGGATGTTCCGAAAGCTTAAACGAAATGGGACAAAGGCCGCCACATGCCGCCGGAGTCCATTCCTGTATTTTTTTGTTTTTCCAATCGGATTCGCTACCCTTCACCAAAGCATACCGGACCTCGGGATTACTTGCCGTATCAAGACCAAGTTCGATTCCGATGTCGATTGCGTCAAGTGCGAAATTTTTCTTCGTGGGTAGGCCGCTATAAACCTTGCCGTTGACCTTAATTGATTCGAGTTTGTCATCACCGGATGCAGTTATCACGCAATTTCCATCAACAAACGTCTTGCGGGAGGCGAGATACACATTTCCCTCAGCCGTTTCGGAATAAGATTCAATTTCACGTCCCATGTTGTCATAGACTACATAAGATCCGACACCCCTATCATTCACGGTGGTCATAACCTTATCCCACATGTCGTCCCAGAACATCGCAGAAGAAGCCGCATCATAAGGAAGCACTCGAATATCTTGTAAATGAATTCTAGAAGGAGCGTTCGTCGTCAATGAAAATAGCGCCAATGCGGAAGAATTAAAAGCCGGCATTTCAAATTCAATCTTTTGCCACTCTTTATTCGTCAATACATTCTTACTTGACGATTTGGATCCTAAAGCTACATCGACACTTACGGAATCGGTATCAAATGTCTGCACCCATGCGGACACCATATATTTCTTACCTTGTACAGGCTTTGTTATTGTCGCAGAAAGAGAACCATTCCTTGACAATTCTAAAAGCTTTCTCGAAAATCTTCCATATTGGAATCCGGTATTTCCATTAATCGCATAACCCGTTATACCATCCGATGAATCCTTCAAAACGCAACCTGACCACGCAACATCATTGATTGGGCCGCAATACTCACCCGAAAGCATTAAGCCTTCGTCAATACCACAACCGGCAGCGGTACCATAAACCCGGCGGGTCAATGGATTTTTGAACGAAGCCTTCTTTACCTTTTTCGGACCTTCCTCCGTTTCGATTACGTCTCCGCCAAGATAAGCTGAATTATACGACGAACGTTTCCAGTTCGCATAGGAAGAAGCACTCCCGTTTTTCACTATATGGCTGATTCCATTTTCCACATCAGTTTGAGACATTCGCTTTTGTGGAGTCATTTTCCAAGTTGATACAGACCTGAAGATATTATTGACAGTATCCCAACCGTTCGCGAACGCAGAAATGACTCGTCCCGAATCACAAGTTCCTATACACGAATAACCACCGGCAACAACATCAATTCTATTGTCATTTCCCAACTTATTGTCATAATCACTAAGTTGCGACTTCAAATCCGCGACATACTTGGTGATTTCTTCCGTCGTTTTCGTTCCATTTTTCTTTTTTGTCGAAACATTCAAACCATTTTTCTTCGAATACTTATACGTTATCGTTTCTTTGGTCAATCCATTAAATGAGACCTCCTTCTTGATACGATCTTGATAAATACTTATCGGCCAATTTTTATCACGGTATCGTTCATAAGAAGTTACCTTTTGGGCCAAAATGGCAGTCTTGTTTTCGCCTCTCGAATTCGAGCGTCCCTCTTGGGTTGTGACACACGACGATCCCAATCCAACGTTATATTCCATCACGCCATCATCGTCAACAAATTCCCCATTACACAGCGAATTCTTTTGAGTACCCTGTCCCGAAGGTAAAATAACGCTCACTTCCTTGAAAAGAGGCGTATTATTAGCTTCGTCATAGGCTATTTTCGTCGAATCTTTCGTAAAGCTATACGTATATTCAATAGTTTTATCGACAACCGGTTCATAAATGGTCTTTGTCTTTACATAATATGAATCATAGGAACCGGAAAATGAATTACCTACCTTGTAATAAATATCCGTCTTATTTCCAGAAGAAACGGCAAAGGCGTCTTCACCTAAAGAATACGCATCATACAAATTAGGTACAGAAGTCAAAGATTCCTCGATCCATTTTTCACCATTCCAAATCCAGGCGATATTCACCCTATTTTTTTCAATAAACCAGTCCTTGCCCGTTATAACCTCCTTCTGATTCATCTTTTGTCCCTTGGAACCAAGATACTCGTAAGTCCATTTTTTATTTTGCGAATTCTTCATATAGTACAAGTGAAGATAAACATACTTCTTCACATCGCATCCCCACCACTTGCATTTTAAACGACTCTGTCCAACGACAAAGAAATCACGACCGCTAAAACCAGCCCATTTCCAAGCATCCGAGAACCAGGGATTATCCTGCACTTGGAAACGGTATTGTTTTGCACCAGCCCTGTTACTCCACACTTCACCATTCCAGTAATAATTCGTCAGATAACGCTTAGAATGATGGCGTACCGTATAGTAATCCTGTCCATGAGCCTGCAAGTCCATTGCCGTGTACATAAATAAGCCATCATCGTCAAAGACATCCCTATATTCATGAGACCATTTAAAGCCATTCCAAACCCACGCATTAAACCTAGATGATCCACCTAGATAAAGAGTCGGTTCCTCGACTCCTACAAAATAATCGTCTCCAAGGAAATACATACTTCCATTATCTTGATCAAATTCACTAAATGTTTCCTTTACAAAGCCCTTGGAATCGAATGTATAAACAAAGAACTTCACAGCATTGCTAAAATCGGTCGTATTTACTTGGACAAGAATATGATTTCGTAAAGCCATAATTCTAACCCCATTTTCATTCGCCATGGCATTTTCTATGTCATTATCAACGTAAAACGTGTTTCCCCACTTAGACCAAACAACCTCAATCACAGTTTTGGGATTACTAAAAAAGCCAGGTTTATCGGTTATCACACGAATTACATAATCCGGTCCTGCAAAAACATTCATCGCCTTCCCTTTCAATGACAAAGTTTCTATTTTGTTATCGACAACTTCTTCATAAACATTTTTCCATTCTTTACCATTCCATTGATAAACTAAAGCTCTAACTTTATGATCGCCAAGATCATCCTTGACAAGAAACCAACCTTGATCCCCAAATTCAACATCGGAAACGTCATTTACATTAATCAATGCAACTTCCTTCCAACAACCGTTAATCCTATGAAATACGACAACATCCGTCTTTTCTCTCTTCCCAACCAAATACGACGTTCCATCATCCAAGTGCCCTTTGCCGAAAATTTTCTTCGCATCCAAGGTTTCCATGTGTCCATGTCCAAGGGATTCCTTTGCATAAGTATATTCCACCCATCCGCATTCTTTTCCTTTTACGCTGAAAAGCGCTCCCAACGGGTAAGCCACGTTTTTCCCGTCTGAAACGGCTTTTTCGGAACCATCGTAGTATTGGTAGTATTCGTAGTCGCTTTCGTCACCCTTCTTATTAAAAAAACGTACCGCGGACAATAGCCTTTTGACAAAGCCTTCTTTTTTATTTCCATCCAACGTATATTGGATTAGTGGAGAATAACACAGTTCTACAGAACCAATTCTACCATTCTTTCCTGAAACCAAAATTTTTGACAAATACTTACGGTTGACTTTTTCTATGGACATGTCAGTCACCGAATCACCAATTAGTTCATTAAAGCGGCCCTCATAATCGACATATTCACCAAAAAATTCGCCTTCGCCCTTATTTTTATAAACAAACTGGAGAGAATCATTCTTGGACGAAACGACCATCGTCAAGTACGATTCCTTAGTATATTGCATACTATCAGAATCCCAATGTCTGTTATAACGGAAATTACCAGAGAGGGACTCTGTAATCTGTTCATAGAAATACTGAAGATAATTACCCTCGACATCGCTTTCTCTACTAACATTCCACACTGTCGGATATAGCCATGGATGCCCCCCTATAGCCTTGCCGACCAAGCCGTAACCAAGCGAACCATCATCTTTCAATGGCCAGAACAAATCGTATTCCGTAGAATTTCGCTCTGGCTTTTTCAGTATTTGGGTTCCATTTTCATTTATATCACCATATTCATGGACAACGCCCTTCGTGTCCGTAATTTTCCAACCCTTGACATAGGTTATATAATCCCCGGCCACAGTTACTTTAATCGAATCGATTACCTGTTCAACCTTCAGAAAGGGATTGCCCTCCACCCACCATTTATCATTGGAATTAGACGGATTTTCCTTGAAAATTTTAAAACGTCCACCGGACGCCAACACCAAATAGTACTGGTCGTCACCAATGAAGCTTGTTCCGCGATTGTCACTAACCACCTTCGCGCGACCCAAAGACCATCCAAGACCGACAAGCCCCACCATAGTCTGATCATTTCTCGTTTGAACCTCTTTGAAAACATTCCCAGAGTAACTCAAACCAAAGCTAACCGAAACATCACCCGCAGAGATGCTTGCAAGAGATTTACTCAAGGCAACCGTACCCGACAAGGGATTTACACCGCCTTCGGGCGACATATATTTATTGAATGCATTAGAATTATCGCCATTTTCAGCAAAAGAAACCGAAAATGCTACCAAGAAAATACAAATAAGAGAGATTTTTTTAAACAAAATTTCATCCTTCTGTAAACTTATTTGTAATAATTTAATAAAAAGAAATAAATTTTCAAACAAGAACTAAGTTATTCAAAACTGTTTTTTTTTCTTACGTTTATCACGTTTGTTTATACATTTTTACACATCATCTTTATTACGAATATTATATTATTAGTTAACCATTTAAGGGGATATTCAAATGAAATCAAAAATTTTCTTCAACTGCTTAGTGGCTGCATGCTTTTTTTCCGCCTGTGGCGACGACACCCCATCAAGCCCAAGCACAAACAACACGAGCGAAACGCAAATTTCAAGTTCCTCGACAGCAAACAAACCTGAATCATCCGCTAAACAGAGTGACGAATCAAACAAAGTTTCAAGCAGTTCTGCCGTAACAAGCAGTTCCAGCAAAGAAGTTGCATCCAGTAGCGCAGCAACCAAAGGTTTCCCCGCAAATTACAATCCTGAAACGGGGATCCTGACAGACGAGCGCGATGGCGAAGTTTACAAGACTGCAAAAATCGGCGACCAAATTTGGATGGGACAAAATTTACGCTATTATACGACAGAACCAGCAGAAGGTTGCGATTTCACATACAATAACGAAACAGAAGACATTCCCGACCAAGATACCTATGGGAGGCCCTATTCATGGATTGGAGCTACTAGAATTCCCTGCGATTACATAACAAAAAATGCGGTTTTTGGAGATGATGGATTTCCTACCCCCCATCAAGGGATCTGCCCCAAAGGATGGCATATACCAAGCCTAGACGAATGGAAAAAATTGATTGAATTTACCGACAGTCACTTATACAAATTATTATCAAAAGATTGGGTAAGGACCAATTATGCAGGAACAGACGAATACGGATTTAATGTGCTTTACCCCAAAGGAGCCAATATATTCGTTGAATTCATCATGTTAGACAACTCAGGTTCCAAAGGCAGGAGCATAGTTTTCAACGACATCGGTGGCTCGGCTCTTCAAATAGAGACGATTCTTACCGTAAAATCAGTCAATAGCCTCAATCTCCGCTGCCTGATGGACTAACAGTCCTCTCTCATCCCCGCCGTATTGTCGGGACGCTTGCCAAAAGTTTCTTGGTGTAATCGTTCTGCGGGTTCGTGAGCACTTCATCGGCGGGGCCGTATTCCACGGCATGGCCAAAGTACATCACGAGCACGTCATCGCTCAGGGCGCGTACGACCTGCATGTCGTGGCTAATAAACAATATGCTGAGCCCCAGGTCATGGCGCAAGTCGTCAAGCAAGTGCAAAATCTGCGCCTGCACGGAGACATCCAATGCGCTCGTCACTTCGTCGCAGAGCAGCACTTTCGGGCGCACCATCAGGCTCCTCGCAATGCAGAGGCGTTGGCGCTGGCCGCCCGAAAATTCATGCGGGAACTTGTCCATTGCGCCCGACGGGAGCGAAACGCGGTCCAAAAGTTCCAAGGCTCGGGAGCGCGACTCGTCAAACGAAAAGCCCCGGGCGATAACGGGAGCCGTCAAAATTTCAGAAACCGTCTGGCGCGGATTCAGGCTGCTGAACGGATCCTGGAAAATCATTTGCACCAGATCCGAAACGCGAAATGTTTTCTGGGTCGATTCCGCCCTTCCGTTCTTCACCGGCATTCCAAACAAACTAAATTCACCCTTAGTCATGGGAACAAGCCCGACCAGGGACTTCACGAGTGTCGATTTGCCGCAGCCGGACTCCCCCACAATCGACATGATTTTCCCTTGCGAGAGCGTAAAGGAGACATCGTCAACCGCCGTAAAAAAATCCTTGACCTTGCTAAAAACCCCGCCACGGATCGGGAACTTCACCGTAAGTCCGCGGACCTCGACAGCCGGGACCGCGCTATCAAAAATTTCGGTATTCATCAGCCATCCAACTCGGCTAGCGCATCCTGGACGTTCTTTTCAGTCGCAATCAGAATCTGGCGGCATTTCCGCAAAAGTTGCGTAGCCTCTTGAACCTCAATAGCAAGTTCATCGATTTCCATCTCGGAATTGTCGATTTTCGAAAGAATCTCTTCCAAGCGGTCCATTGCGTTTTTATATTCAAAATTTTGCGCACTCATATCGATGAATATAGTTAGATTTAAATCAAATGAATTTGTTCAATCGTTCCATTTTGCCTTTTTTAATGACCGCCGCCTTTTTCGGCATCTTCCTCGTCGGTTGCCTTGACGCCCCCGACTATCCGCACGCATTGCAGCCGGTCGAATCCATCAGCGTCAAGGTCAAGCAAGGCGGGAGTTCGTATTCCACCCTGCTAAAGATCCATCCATCCGATTCGGCGACCATCAAGGCGGAGGCGGTCCCCAAGAATTACCAGAACGACCTTTCTTTCGAATGGTTCTACTCCAACGACAAAAAAGACAGCCTGCTCGCGCGCGGGGACCACTACTCGTTCCATCCCAACGCATCCGACGAATCCATTCCGAACAAGCTTACAGTCACGGACAAAGAAGGGAACAGCCAAACGCAGGAATTCTCCATCGCCATCAACTCCATCCCCGTCATTTCCGACTCCACGATTCCCTCGAACGGAGACACCCTTTACGGTTCAAAGGAATCGGCGTTCTTCTTTGCCTGGTACAGCTTTGACATGGACATGGCAAACGGAGACACGCTTTTTCATACGCTTGACATAGACGGCACGGAGTACGACGTGGGGACGCTCCTCGAAGTCAAGCAGTCGGGACTCAAGGAGGGCAAGCACAAGTTCCGCATTATCGTGCGAGACATTTACGGAGACGCCGACACGCTCCCCTACAAAAAGTTCTACGTTGTCGATACGCTGGAGGCCAAATGAGATTCACGAAATGGTGCATTCTAGCCGCGCTTGCCACGATTTTTTCGTCCTGCTTCGATTCCGACGACCATATTTTCAACGAAGCGGAAACCATCGAAATCACGATCGACGCCTCCCTGGCCAAATCAGCAACGCCTGTTTCGCCAAGCGTCAAGGCGGACACGTTCCACATCAGTGACACGGTCTATTTCCAAACGACAATCACTCCAGGCAAAGTCATTTTCGTACAAGATTACCACTGGCTCATGGACGGGGAATACTGTTCTTCGGAATACAATTTCAAAAAACAGATCGAAAAGCCCGGGCATCACAAATTCCTGTTCGTCTTGAAGGACCATTTCGGGGATTTGCACTACGATTCGCTTGACGTCTGGATATCCGACAATCCCAACCTCAACGACACCTCATTCATTCCCGCCCAAGGGACGCAAGCCATTGATCCCTACGAAACCATCTATTTCACGTGGGAAGCTTCGACGCCAGGAATCAAGCTTGCGCACCACTACCGTTTCACGCTCAGCGAGGCCAGTTTCGCAAATTCGGAATCCAAATTCAAGGGAATCGACACCATAATCAACGAGCCGCATTTCATTTTTCACAACAAATTAAATCCATTGAAGAAATACAACTGGACGGTCCAAGCGTTTAACGAATACAATTTGGCCTCCATAGAAAAAATCGAAAGTTCATTCTATACAAAAGGGATTCCCGGAGAAGGCTCTCTCGAAGCGACGGTAAAGATAACGCAAGATACGCCTCTTCCGATCCGACTGGTTCTTCAAAATAGCGATGGACACAATTTCAAATACGACTTTCCGCTTTCCAAGATTAACAACCAAATGTTTTTCGACGCCATCCCGGCAGGCAAGTACAAATTGACATTAAATTCGGACTACCCGGACTTCGGCACAATCAACAAGGATGTCACCATTCGAGACGGTTTCGTAACCATCATGGACAATTTCGAGCTACTCGATACCATTGCGCCGTCTATACTTTCGACTTCGGGTTCCGACACGATTGACTTTGCCGATACGCTCCGGTTCATCATCAAAGATGGGAGCAACTCTATTTTTGCACAGAACATTTCCGTATCCCTAGAAGGCGACCTCGTTTTCGCCAGCTACCATAAGGACAGCATTCTAACAGTGATTCTCGACGAAAACGAAAAAAGCTGGACCTACCGCATTTTGAACGTCTCGGTCACAGACGGCAGCAAGAACGTAAGAACAAAGTCATTCTACATTTCACCGAGCATATCTTGGATTACGACCAACAGCGATACAACGATTGCACTTGACGGAAGTATCAGCATGTTCATCATAGATAACAATCCTTTCGAGTTCGAACTCGATTCTTTAAAGTTCTACAACGTAACAACAGGCAAAAACATTATTTCCATTCCCGCAACAAAACTAAATTCGTTCACGGCAGAACTTGACGCCAACCTTTTTGAAGGCAAGCAGGTTATAAGGTCAACCGTCATCTATACGAACGGGCTCGTCCAAAGCAAAGACTGGACGCTCTATGTCGAAGGCAAAGCGATAAAGGAGGAGGAATAATGATTTTTAGACGTTCATCTCTTCCGTTCCTTTTCGCTGCAGCAACGGCATCATTGCTGATCTCATGTTCCGACGCAGAAATCGGCCCGTCGGACGTTCCCGTCATTACACAGGCTATTTACGTTGTCCCAGAAAACTATTATGACGAGCCTTACAAGAAATACGTTTCCTCGGAAAATTTCTATGTCAACATCAACCAGAAAATAAAGATTTGCGGAATCTACACTGCAGACAAAGACACCCTCCCTATCGACTTGTCGGCGCCCTACTACAGCAGCCATAGATGGACCATCGACGACAGGGAAGCTTTTGCATCAGTCGTTTACTACAGTTTCGACAAGGCCGGTGTTCACAAAGTCACTTTCGAGACTATTGATAAACTAGGCGACACCCTGGTTTCGCACGCCAATATATACGTCAACACGCCAACAACAATTTCTCTCCAGTCGCCACCGAATCATTACAATCAAGTAGACGGAATAAACGCGAACGGGCTTGAGCTTTCATGGAAAATTTATGGCATAGACCCTTGGGAAACATCGCAGTGTTATATCTACGCCAGCTATTTCCGCGATTCCCTTTGGGTATCCCCACTCGGCGCAGTCAAGTGCAACAACAGCGTCAGCCTTTTGGACACGCTCAACATGAAGGTCAGCAATGGCACAGACAAGCCCAGTACGAAAACCAACGAGTTTGGGGATACGCTCTATTACGGATTTGAAAATTCCACAATATACTGGGGCGTCCACGCGGTAATCAAAAATGGCAAAGGGGATAGGGAACACGTTTTCAGCGATGTATACAGTTTTTCGACCAAGCTACAAAACGACGGCAATGCCATTGTCGAAGTTCCTGTCGCCTGCAGATTCAACCAGTACCCCGAAAAATCGCGGCTGGTGGGTGCGATCATCTCGTCCGCCGGAGATACGTTATCTAAAATTTCCGGCATCAAGGGGAACGCGACCATCCGAAAGACGCTCGACCCGCAATCGAACGTAAAGATTGTCGTATGCGACAGCGTCCGCACGGAATATGGCTGCAGCTCCATGACGGTCAATTTGGCGCCTTCAACAAAAACGATAACGGACACGCTGTTCCTTCAAGACAAAGTCAAGCCGAGCATAGTTCCTGCCGCTACCGAATTGTCTAGGGACGACCGAATCAAATTCCTTATTTTGGATAACGGCTCAGGAGTCAACGCTTCAAGAATCACAGCGCTCCTGAACAACGACACGGTCAATGTATATTCCTATTTTGAAGATTACACCTTGACAATACCGAACATCTGCAAAAAGAATTGCGAACTGAAAATCTACGCCGAAGACTACGCAAACAACAAGGCGCCCGATGTCTATTGGAGAATCACGAACGAGAAAGAAACGACTTTCATCACGGGACCTTTTTCTAAAACGGAGAGCAGCAAATGACTTGTTTTAAAAGAGCCGCCCTCTTCCTTGTAATGTTGTTCATACTTTGCGGGAATGCATTTGCAAAGCAAAAGGCAAAGCCACGCTATCTACAAGTTTCAACGAATCCGTCAACAGTCGATCTCTACACCGGGACGACATTGCCGGACTTTGCGGATAAACCAGACTACACATCTCCGGCATTCATCCCGATTCCCAATGGGAACGACAATATTACCGTTTCTTTTTTCCACCCGGATTACGCCGACACGACAATCAATATAACGCTTTCGTCAAGCGACACGTCGTTCATCATCGTAGCGCTCCGCCAAACTTATGACGAAGAATTGCTGGCATCCCAGCAAGAAATGCTAAAGCACAGGAGTCGCCGTAACCTGGGTCAATTCTTGAAATGGGCATCTATCGGTCCATTCGTCATTAGCGGAGTTTCTGCGATTGTCTCGACGTACAACATCGGCAAGGCCAAAAACCACAAAAAAGCCATGGAAAACACTCGATTCAAGAACGAAAAATATGACGAGCACATGCAAGATTTTAAGGACCACAGAGAGAGCGCCAAAACCGCAAAGACTGTGTCCAAAGTATTTCTCGGAACCGGTTTACTATTCCTTACCGCAGGATTCGTCCTTTCATTTTAGGTAAAAATATGAAAAAGATTTTCTCAATTCTAGCAATCACCCTAGTCGCCGCCTTCGCAGACCCCGAAGGAAAACTCGTCGATGTGGAACTCCTGTCGGGAACGCAGCAGCGCGCAAAGCTGATAGGCATCGAAAACGACACCGTGAGCCTTGGCGGTTATATCCAGAACAAGTTCACAATCGTAAAAATTGCCAAGAAACAATTCAAGAGAATTGTGGATGAACAAGGGAATGACTTGCTGAACGCCGGAAGTGCGCCAAGCAGCCCCGCAAAAAAGGAGAGCGCTGCAAAGGAACCCGTTGCAAAAGAAGCATCAACACAAGCAGAGCCAAGTTCTAGTTTTTCGGCCCCTAAAGCGCCCAGTTCCAGCTCCGTCGCTTCAAAAAGCGTCAGTTCAAGCGCCATAGCCATAAGTTCTTCTTCTGTATCCATTTCGTCTAAAGTCAGTTCGTCAAGCGTCAGTTCATCTAGTGTCAATACCCCCAAACCAGAAAAGAAGGCTCCTGTCCAGCCCAAAGTACAGACAAAAGAATTCTCTTCCAGTACACAAGCCCAGAGCAAACAAACTGCAAGCGAGCCACCGGCAAAATCCGAAATCAAAACCGTTCTCGTCGCTTACGACGACGTCTACGTCGAAAAATCCTTTGCCGATCAATTTACCGCACTTACAGCGCGTCTGTTATACGAATCCGGGGAAAAGCCGCAGATTATCCGCAAATCCGACATCAAGAACTGCAACGACAACATCTGCGTCCAAAATGAACTTGCCGCGCTCGGTTTCAAATCCATCTACTTCGGTGAAATCACGCCCGTTTACAGGACAGACAGCCTCCGTTTAAACCTGACGCACGTCTTTTACGAAGACTCGCTCCCGACGCTACACAGGGCCTCGCTCACCATCTCCGAAGGAGCCGCCCTCAGCGATGCCATTACGAACAACAAGTTAAAGAACCAGCTGTTGGACGCACAAGGCAAGGACATCGTCAAATTAAAAAGGAACCGGAGCTACATCCACATCGAGACGGATCCCGACGGAGCGACCATTTCGCGTTCCGATAAAGACGCCATCTGCAAATCCCCCTGCACATTCGTCACCACAGATACAACCAAATTCACCATTCATGCCTACTGGAACGTCGACAGGCACCTTTGGGGCACAAGTACAAACATAGTTCCGCTCCCGGATGACACCACCCACGTTTCGCTCAAACTCAAGCGCGTGTCTCCAGAAATCCGCATCCAGACATTCCCCGAAGGCGCAAACGTCTATAAGGCCAACGGCCCCATAACCAAGCGCACCAAAGCCATCGCCAAAACACCCGATAAAATTCCTGCATACGAAATGGGCATGGACAGCCTCGTTATACGCAAGGCCGGTTACCGGGACACGCTCATCAACTTCTTCGTAGCGCCAATCTCGCAAATCGACTTGAGCATCGATCTCGAAAAGCTCACAAGTTTTGACGAAATCGAAAAGCAGAACAAGTGGATTCACGACAAAAAAATGCAGACCATCGGCGAAGCTCTCATCGGAGGCTCCATCGGGACGGCGCTTATTGGCGGCCTGTTCATGTACCTTGCGCACCTGGACTACAAAGATGCAGACGAAATCAAATCCGAGCTCAAGATTCCCGGCGCCTCGAAAGGCGAGAACTACAGGAAGAAAGTCGACAAAAACCACAAGCTTGTCAATCAGGGAGACAACAAAGCAACCGCCGGAGGAATCCTGCTAGGAACCGCAGCAGCCCTCCTCGGCGTCGGCATCTACTTTGTATTCTAGCCCCGCCCGCATGACGTTCTTTGCGCGTTCAAAAAAAATCTTCCGGCGATACGCCAAATATTTTTCTAAATTGCGTCCAATGAAAAATTCAGTACTCAAAACGACAATCGCTTTAGCACTCCTCCTTACCGCATTTACTTTTGCCGCAGATTCGCTCTCTGTCGATGCCGCCAACGCCGCAGGCGCAGTCGCCGACACCACAAAATCGACAGGCATTTACAACCGCATTATTGACTGGTACAATGACAACCTGAATTACGGCACAATCACGCTTTTGATGGCCATCGAAAGTTCTTTCATCCCGTTCCCGTCGGAACTCGTCGTGCCGCCCGCCGCCTACAAAGCCTTGCAACCAGGCTCCGGACTCAACATTGCGCTCATCGTTTTGTTCGCAACAGTCGGCGCGCTCATCGGAGCTTACATCAACTACTATCTCGCAAAAATTCTCGGTCGCCCGATTATCTACAAATTCGCGGACAGCCGCCTCGGGCACTTCTTGCTGCTCGACGTCCAGAAAGTCGAAAAGGCCGAAAACTACTTCCGCGAACACGGCGCCATTTCGACGTTCGTCGGCCGCCTCATCACCGTCATCCGCCAGCTGATTTCAATCCCGGCGGGCCTCGCAAAGATGAAACTAGCCCCCTTCACGCTCTACACGTTCCTCGGCGCCGCCATCTGGAACTGCGTCTTGGCACTGCTCGGCTACCTTGCCCACGGTCAAAAAGACATCATCGAAAAATACAATTCCGAACTCGCCATCGCGCTGCTCGGTTTCGGTGCGCTCTTCATCGGTTACATGGTGTGGAACGCCGTAAAGCCGAAGAAAAAGTGATAGCTATGGGCTCGGGGAATGGGGTATGGGCAATGCTCAAAGCGAGTTTACGAGCGAGCTGAGAGCAAAGCGACCTAAAAATCGCAATTCTTGACGCAGCGGTTGTCCTTAAATTCCGCTTCCTGGAGGAGTTTGCCAAAGCTGTAGCGGTGGTAAGTTCCGTTGCGGACGCCACGTTCGAAGTTCATGTCTTCTGACAAAAGCCCCATCTCATCGTAAATTTTCACGATGCCGTGAATTTGTCCGTTCTCGTACGGAATCTGGCGGCGGATTTTTCCATTTTCGTACCAGTCTTCCGACATGCCGTTCAACGTTCCGCCGCTATACTTCTCGCTCGATTTCTTTTTGCCGTTCTCGTAGTAGACAATGCTCAAGCCTTCTTCGATGCCGTCCCTGTAGCCGACCGTTTCGCGAAGTTTTCCGTTTTCGTCGTACGAGCGTAAGACGCCGTCCAACTTGCCGTTTTTATACGGCGCTTCGACCGCCAACTTGCCGTTCGGATGGTACGTCAGCGACACGCCTTCGCGCACATCGGTTCCCTTTAAGACGGTGTAAATTCTCGACACGCGACCGTCATCATACGTCGTTTTTACCGTATCCACGGGGGCCGAAACCGCAGTAGATTCCGCCAAAGGGGCTGTTTGAGCAGTGCAGCCCATCACTACACACGAAAAAATCAATAAAAAAAGCTTTTTCATTACATTATAATGTAGCATAATCTTTCAAGATTATGTATTTTGTGTCCGTCATGCATGTTACTTTTTTAAATCCCCCCTTCCACCCGATGTTCAGTCGGGAATCTAGATCCCCGTGTGTTACAAAATCCAGTACGCTTTACTGGCCCATGTTTTTGAGTTATGCTGCCGGCGTTTGTGAAGCCGATGGCAACGAAATCCAGCTGATTGACAGCCCCGCTATGGAACTTGACCTCGCGCAGACGCTCGAAGGCATCAAGAAGTTCGGCCCGGAGCTTGTCATTTGCAGCACGAGCACCCCGAGTATTTTGAACGACCTCAAGGTGGTCCACGCGATCAAGCAAGAAATGCCGAACGTGAAGGTCGCCATCATGGGTACGCACGCGACCGCCGAGCCGCTTGAATCCATGGAAATGGAACCGTCGCTGGACTTTGTGGTGATTGGCGAAGCCGATTACACTTGCCGGAACCTCGTCCGCGCACTCCGCGGAGACGGCGCTCCCGTCGGTCAGTTCGCGGGGCTTGCCTACCGCACCACCGAAGGCAAGGTGGACTTCCAGCCCGAAGGCCCGAAAATCGAGAACTTGAACGAAATCCCGTGGGTTTCCAAAGTTTACCGCAAGCACCTCTACAGCTGCTACAAGAAGTATTTCTACGGCGCGAACCTGAACCCGCTTATCGTGATTCTCAGTGGCCGCGGCTGCCCGAACCACTGCAGCTACTGCGTGATCCCGCAGACGCTCAACGGTCACAAGTTCCGCCGCCGCGATCCGAAGGACGTTGTCGACGAACTGCAGTACATCAAGGACAACTTCGAAGATTTAGGCGAAGTGTTCTTCGAAGACGATACGTTTACGGCGAGCCACGAACACGTGCGCCAGATTTGCAACTTGATTCTCGAACGCGGTCTCAAGATTACGTGGAGCTGCAACGCCCGCGCCGATGTGCCGCTCGATTTGCTCAAGCTCATGAAGAAGGCCGGTGGCCGCGAAATGTGCGTGGGCTTCGAAAGTGCAAGCCCCGAGGTTCTCGAAAAGATCCACAAGGGCGTGAAGAACACGGACAAGGCGATTGAATTTACGAAGAACGCCCGCAAGGCAGGACTCCTCGTCCACGGATGCTTCATGGTCGGTAACCCGGGCGACACGCCGGAAACGCTCCGCATGACGCTCGACTACGCGAAGAAGCTGAACCCGAACACGGCGCAGTTCTACCCCATCATGGCGTATCCCGGCACCGAAGCCTACAAGGAAGCTCTCGAAAGCGGTGCGCTCAAGTCCAAGGACTACAGCCAGTGGCTCGACAAGGACGGCTTCCACCGCACCACGATCCAGCGCGGTGAACTCACAAGCCAGGCGCTCGTCGATTTCTGCGACAAGGCCCGCCGCGAATTCTACCTGCGCCCGAGCTACATCATCCGCCAGGGCATCATGGCCATCAAGAACCCGCGCGAACGCTACCGCGTCTTCCGTGGATTCGGCACGCTCGTGAAGCACCTGTTTAGGAAGCACGGCGAACTCGCACCGGTCGCAAGACAGGCCCCGACGATAAAAGAATAGAGCGCTTCGCTCGCGAAAATTGAAATTTGGCGGTGAAATTGCGAATTTTTCGTTCATTTCACCGCCACTTTTGTAGTTTGTCTGTAAGATTTTTGACCAAAACGCCGTAATGTCGCATTTTGTGGCGGTGATTTTCAGCATTTTCGTCCATTTTCACCGCCAGGAAACGCTTCAGCAGTCCTGCAAAAGCCGAAACAGCCTTATTTTAGCATGTACAAACTAATTTTTGGCGGTGAAATCGCAAATTTTTTGTTCATTTCACCGCCACTTTTGCATTTTCAGACCTTCGCTCGCACGTTCAGCCCCCCAAAACGTCACACCAGCTGTTCAAGTATTTTTTCCACCATCATGGAATTGAGCGGGCGGTCGTGCGTCTCTGTGGTCATCACGAAGTTCTTGCCCAGACAAAAGCCGTTCATCAAGTACATTTCCATCTTGGAGGCCATGTTCTGGCAATACTCCGGCACATCGATCATCCCGAAATGTTCCCAGACAAACTCCTTACGCGTCCGCACGTTCAAGCACGTAAAATCCGGATACACAACAACGCTCTTACGGCCTCGCGCACGCAATCCACCGCGACATTCACCAACTCCGTGACTTCCGACAGCATCGCGACGACCCGCGCGAACCTCACCAACACCGCGCGCCACGTCCACATCACACGCCCCCGCATGCAGCAACTCATGCGGAAACTCGTAGCGGTAAGGGATCCCCCTGCGGAACAGCGCATCCGCAATGATGATTTCGGACTTCGAACGCACGCGCTCGCCCCGCGCCGTCATCAACACCGGCCCGTCCGCGTCGAATTCACGACCGGCGTACTTCACCGCACTCCAGCGCGCCACAAAATCTTCATCGGGATACACAAGCGGGGTCACCAGCGAACGCCGCGCCGGATGCAGCAGTGCATACAAGTTTTCCGCAACGGACACATCGTACTTCGCCACGCATTTTTCCAAGACCCCGCGCAGTTTCTGAAGTTCGGCCCGCATTTTCGCGTCGTAATCGCGCTGGGCAATGGCCGACACAAACGACATTTTCTCTTCCGGAATATACTCGCCCTTGCGCCCCGTCTTCACCGTCACGCGAAAATACTGGAACCCGCCACGGTGCGGCGACACGTTCAGCACGCCAGCCGGCGCACGCGAAAGCCTTTTCGAAAGCACCGCCTCGACATTAGACAATTCAGCGATCCGCTCACGAAGCAGCGGCAAAAGACAATCTTTGGACAAATTTTCTACAACACGTTCCATCAAATCCCCTCAAATTTTATAACGAGCAGAAGCAATCTACATTTTTATTTCTAAGTTGACCAGTAGAGTTTGTTATGACGGGAAAACCATGATTTGCAAGAAGTGCGGAAGGGAATACGATATACGCGCAGAGAAAGCCCTGCGCTGGCTGAAATTTTTCTTTCTAAGCCTTGTAGCCTTCGTCGCCATCGCATGGATTGCAAGCTTTTTCTTAAACCCTGAATCAAGAATAGGTTTCGTGGATTTTTGCGCAAGACGGCTTCTGGTTGGAGCAACAGGACTCCCCTTTTACCAGCCATTTACCATTTTATCATTCGTTGTCATCGTTTCGCTATGCATCGCCATTTTCAATTGCAGCAAATGGCTAATCCACGCAGAAAAAGAATTGAACCGGGTTTCCGAAGCAAAGCTTGTCCCATGGGAAGATATCTCCAGCGCATTGATTCTCCCCTTATTCCCTTTTATACACTTTTTCATATTCAAGGAACTGCTCACGCGGCAAAAAGAGACGCTCGACAAGAACAATCTCGAAAGTGCGGTTCCTCCGCAGTGGGCTCTCCCTGACATACTCGGCGGCGGCATCGCCATCTACGCATCCTTTTTCCTGATGCTAAACAACAGAAACCCCGTCCTCAGCCACATCTCCATCGGAAGCTTCATCGCGTTCATCATTTTCCTTTTCAGAAGTTACGTCACTATCATACGCACCATCACCGCAAACACCCGCTCGCTCTATTCTCTGCCGGAAGCCGTTTCCACAGCCGACACACCAACCGACACCTCGCCTACCGACGCATCTAGCGACACAGCAGCCAGCACCGAATCGGACAACGGCACCCAAGCACAAAACAGCGACAAAGCCGAGGCCAGCATAATTTGCAAAGAGACCGCACCAGTCAATAGCGACTCACAACCGCAAGATTTTCTCGACAAAGATTTTCAAGAGAATGTCCTGCGTGGAGAAAAACTGGTTGACAAATCAAAAAAAACGATTTCAATAATACTCAAGGCCGATATACTCTTATTTTTCGTATTCATCACCGGAATCTGTTTGAATTCAGATTTTTTATTAGGTCTATGTTTTTTGGCATACCCAATCCTATCTCTATTGATATTTTTCATGCTCTTTTCGGCGGTATCAATTTATTGTAAATGGCTTTACCACATTTTAAGAAATCTTCGCAAATTTACAGGCACTCATGTTTCACCCAAAATTGCAGTTGTTTACTCATTACTCCCTGGCATTGGACAACTTTTAACATATTTCATCTTCAAAGACATTCTCACTCATCAAAAAGAAGTTCTTGACACACATAGAACAGACACCTCATCAATACCAACAACCACACCCGTATCCCCCCTATTACTAGGCTCCCTAATAATATTCATAATCTTTAAAATAATTACATTAGAAACAGTCAAAGAAATTGCAGGCTTTGTAGCTTTCATGGCATTCTTTTTTCCCGTTATACCATATTTCTTTATTTTCAAAGTCGTTTTCGATATCTTCGCAATCATCACCCTGCTCATCTACAAGAAGTTGGTCCAACAACCTATATTGAATGAGAAAGCAATCGCCCAATTAAATATCGGCAACATAAAAGCAACCAATCCTGACAAAGAAATAAATCCAGAAATAAACGGCTCTCCTGCGGAGAATGACGAAATCCCACAAGATAACCCCTAAAGTTTTTCTACATTGACCAGCAGAGGACAGCATGATTTGCAAGAAGTGCGGAAGGGAATACGACGACGACATGCCGAAGTGCCTGTGGTGTGACGCACCGAACGACAGCAAAGTCGATTCTTCGGGCACAAACCCGGGAACCGACCCGGAGGAAACAGTACACCTCACGGAATGCGAGATTAGTTCCAAAAAGGCCCAGCGTTGGCTGTTCTTTTTCTTTTTAAGTCTTCTTACGACCATTACAATCGCATGGTTTTTTAGTCTTTTCTTCAGCCACCCGTTAGATAATGGTTTCTTGGATTTTTTCGCCAAATGGCTTCTTCTCGGATTAATAGCTCTTGTAGCAATTATTGAGATTCCTGTTTTCATAATATTTTATTTGCCTTTTTTCGGCCCTCCTTTCTTTTCCATCATTTCCTTCTGCATCGCAATTTGTAAATGCAGCAAATGGTTATTCCATGCAGAAAAAAAACTGAACCGATACTCCGAAGTAAAGTTTGTCCCGTGGAAGGACATCGCAGGCATGTTAATTCTCCCGCTATTCCCTTTTACGCACTTTTTTATATTCAGGAAACTGCTTGCCCGGCAAAAAGAGACACTCGGCAAGAATAATCTCGAAAGCGCTACTCCCCCGCGGTGGGTTCTCCCCGGCATACTCGGTGGCGGCATTGCCGTCTATGTTTCATTTCTCCTGATGCTGTGTGACGGAAGCGCCCTCAACCACACTGCCGTAGCATGCTTTATCGCGTTCAGCATCATCCTTTTCGCTAGTTACATCAAAATCATACGTACCGTCACCACGAACATGAGCACGCTCCATTCATTGGCAACAGTGACTTCCCCGACAGCCGACACTTCCAGCGATTTTCCCGACACTTCCAACAGCACCCCAGACTCCCCGTCTGCCGACGCTCCCTGCAACACCGCAGCCAGCGACGAACCGAACAACGACACCCCTAGCGACACTCCAAACAACGAACTAGACCTCGACACTCCCGACAACCCGCAGAGACCAACATGAATTGCGAAGAGACCGAATCCGTCAACGACGAAATCCAGTCGCAGGAATTTTTCGACAAAGGAATTCAGGAGAATGTCCTGCGTGGAGAAAAACTGATTGGCAAAGCAAAAAAAACAATTCAAACCATTGTCTTGGCAGACCTGTTCATTTTCGTGACGGGAATTCTAACGCTCGGTTCGGATTCTAATTTTTTGACATACCCGTTCCTTATAGCATACCCCCTCCTATCTCTACTCATATTCTTCATGCTGTTTTCGACAATTTCAATTTATTGCAAATGGCTTTACCATATTTTGAACAACCTTCGCAAATTTAAAGAGACTCGTTTTTTTCCAAGAGATGCCGTTGTTGGTTCGCTTTTCCCGGGCATCGGCCAGTTCATGACATTTTTTATCTTCAAAGATATTCTCACGCACCAAAAAGAAGTCCTCGACGCGCACGGAATCAATTCCGCCCCCATCTCGACGTTCACACTCTTGACCCCACTCATACCTGTTCCCATACTTTTTTTGTTTCTTTTGCTCTTGCTCGGGATAATTCAGGATATTAGCTTCTGGGCCGTGCTAATTCTCGCAGGTTTTTTCTTTCCCATCATAAGGTATGTCTTTATCTTCAAGGTCGCGTTCGACATATTTGCAATAATCATCCTGCTCATATACATGAACTTGGTCCAACAGCCCCTATCAAACGAAAAGTCGATTGCCCAATTGAATATAGGCGCCCCGTCTTCGCCGTCACAAGAAAATACCGAAACGTCTCCCGATGAGGCGGCGCAATAATTACTAATAATTTATGTGAATAGTCGCAAAATACAAATTCATTAAGGTCACTTTTGAGAAGAAATATGAAACAATTCAACACCTACAGAGCCATTGCGAGCCTCGCCAAAGGCGCGGCCATCGCGTTCCTGTTTAACCTTGTCGCCTGCGGTGACAACGCCACCCGCGCAAGCGGGAAAGATTCTTCGTCAAATGCGCTCAACGCAGCCGTAGGAACAATGACAGACAATCGCGACGGACGGACCTACAGAACGGTCACTATAGGCAAGCAGACGTGGATGGCGGAAAATTTGAAATTTGAATCGGATAACAGCTTATGCATGAGCGATATCACTGATTATTGTAACAAATATGGTCGACTTTACACCTGGGCCGCCGCGATGGATAGCGCAGCCATATGGGGCGAGTACGGTAAGGGCTGCGGTTATGGCAAAAAATGCTATCCTTCTACGCCTTTTGGACAGCATGTGCGAGGAGTGTGTCCAGAAGGCTGGCACCTGCCTACCAATAGTGAATGGAGTAGCTTGATGTATACTGTAACTGGTAACAATTTTGACGCAGCTGAGAAGCTCAAGTCCACCAGCGGCTGGCTTGATTATAAAGGAACTAGTGGCAATGGAACAGATGACTATGGATTCTCGGCGTTGCCTGCGGGCTATAGGGACAAGCGGGGATATGGAGGCCAGGTGGGTTCAGAAGCACACTTCTGGACTTCTACAGAGGATGATGAAAACAAAGCAGACTTTATGTATTTTAAGTATTCTACCCATGTTTGGTACATGTATGGAACCGACAAGCAATATGGTCGCAGTGTCCGTTGCGTTATGGACGAGTAATTGCCAAAGTCATGCAAAAATTGCTTTTGAAATATTTTTGAGGCCAGCATGTTTTGCGAAGAAACCGAACTCGTCAACAATGAAATTTAATCGCAGGAATTTTTCGACAAAGAAATTCACCTTATAAAAAAAATGCGCGGGACGAGCCCGGCATTTTTTTAAGTCTATTTTTCGATGATGGATTTAGTTGAATTCACCATTAAATCCATTGTTATCACTTTCCTCATCAAAATGAGTGATGTCCGAAGAATCCAACAGACCCGTCTTGTAGCCCATTTCTACAACTTCCATGCTGGGAGCCACATACTTCTTCTTTTCAATTTCGATGTTCATGATTATCCCCCTTACTTAATAACCACTTTCTTTCTGTTGTTGTAGTAGGTGCCCTTTGCGGTCGGCTTCTGCATCAGTCTGCGGCCCTTCATATCGAACCAGCGGTCTTCAACAACGATTTCGCCCGTACGGGTATTCATCGTACCCAAGTACATCGTGCTATCCTTGCCCGTAATCAAGTGGACTTCAATAGTTGACGGCAAGTCCTCGAGGCTGGCCACTTCGTTCCCTTCTTTCGCAAGGCCCCTAATCTTAGAAGCACCGCCACTAGCTTCTTCGGCCTTGAGATAGGCTCTGAAGGCGCGTACAGACGCACATACGCCATCTTTACAGTTACCTTTCTTGAACGTACCTATTTTAGTACCATTTTTCTCTTCACCGGCAAACCCATAAACTCCCTTGACAGTAGACTTGGTGAACTGGATTGGTTCATAAGTTCCGATAAAGTCCCAATTATACCCTTCGTAGGAACCCGTTCTATGTCTGCTATTAGTCGTCGTATTGAGATTCACGCTTTTCGCAAATTCGATGTGCATATCTTTTTCCTGAAGAAGGAAAATATACGGCGTATTGGCTTGTATATTACTCCCAGTATACTGTCTGACATTAACGATCAAGTCACAGGTTTTGTCACCAGCATTGCAGCCGTGCCTGGACACATTCACAAACTCGCAAATAGCAAAATTCCAGTTTTTCACGGCCGTTTGAAGTTCAGACACACTAATATCAAAAGGAAGCATCAACGTAGAAGCAACGCCGCCTTCAGTTGTTGTCGACGTTCCACTAGATTGAGTCCCCTTGAACACACGGCTAAAGTAAACCGAGTCCACTCTCACATTTTTAATTTCAGGCAAAGGAACGTTTGCATCATCGTTAATGTAAGCGATTTTTTTGTTATTTGCCTTTTTAATGGTAATTGGTCCGTATTCAGCGAGAATTTCTTCCGCCGCAAATGAAGTCCCCCCTAAGGCAAACAATGCCAGCATGGAGACCAGAATTGATTTTATATTCATGGTGTACCCCCAAAATTTTTGTTGTGCAAATATAGTAAAATAAAAGATTTTTGCAAATTAATAAAAATAAATTATATACGTTCGCAAATTCCCCCAAATTCTTCAAAAAAGAGGGAATTAATTTATATTGCATAAAAAGTTACGTTTATTACAACAACTAAATAATATTTTTACACGCTTTACGGGTAAAAAAATGTCACATCTTGTACAAATGTTTACAAAAAAAAGGCAGCTGCGCTGCCATTCGTTTATCTTTTAAGTAAGAAAAAAATATCGTAACTTGCTACACTACGCCTTTTTTTTCTTTTTGCGTGCTCGTCTAGCCACGACAGCCGGGCGCACCATCGTCGCGATGTTCATCGCCGTTCCAATCAAAATTAAGAAACTTGCGCAATAAAGCCCAATTCCCGCCTCAATTTTCAATAGCGGCACTCCGAGCATATCGCCCACCTGCGAAAGTTTCATCAAGAGCGACCACAGCGACACCATCGACAAAAGTCCCATCACCGCCGACGCCAGCGGAACGAACCACGAAAAGGCGGCCGCCAAAAAAATCGCGGCGAGAATGCCGTACAAATGATGTACCGGTTCCATTTTCGGGAAGTTCGGAATTTGCGTTTTGAAACGGTCGAGCGTCTTTGGATTTTCCTTGACAATACGGCGCATCTGCCCCAGCGCCGGTTCCGACAGCGACTTGTCCAAATCTACGCCGGAGGCAATCTGGTAAAAAGTCGTCTCGGCAATGGGCTTTGCGTTTTCCTTGACAGCGCAAGAAACGTTCGCCAATGGCATCAACAACGCAAGAAACACTAACAAGTACGGAAGTGCCGTAAGTTTCTTGAAAACACTCATTTCCTTGCTGGATTTTTTCATTTTTTATCACCCTGAATTATTCTATTAAGCGGAAATACGCAACGGAAACCGATAAAATCAGACCAATAGCGCGGGTCTTCATCATCTCTAGCGGTCATGTTCAAATCATCCACTTTGGACTTCCAGGAACCGCCCTTCAAGACTTTGTCCGTTCCCAAATAGGAGCCGGTCGGATTGGAGTCTTCTACCTTGAACGTAATGGCAAAATAATTGTCGCGAGTCCATTCGGCCACATTCCCGGACATATCGTAAAGGCCCCAGGCATTCGGCAATTTCGTCGCCACGTCATGCGGGCCATAGGCGGTCGAATCCTTCTTGCGGACATTCAAGGAATTTTCCGCAAAGACGGCATACTTGTTCACGGTGAACAAGTCGAACGACGACCAGAGCACGCCATCGTTGCTACCGGCGCGGCCTGCATATTCCCACTGGGCTTCGGTCGGCAGATCACCGCCAAGAGTCTTGCAGAAATACTGAGCCTTGTCCCAGTTGATATTCTGGACCGGTTTTTTGGGGCCCTTGAACACAGAGCGGTCTTCAAAGCGCAATGTGGAATCCAAGGTTCCCATTATCTTTTTGAAAAATTCCTGCGTCACTTCGGTTGTATGAATCGCGAACGGAGACATGGAAACGACTTTTCCGCGATAACGGAACGAGCCGGAGTCAATTACGGCAACAACGCCACGGTCCGCATGCTCAATAAACTTCGATGTGGAGTCAAACTGGGAGTTTTTTTTTATGGCCGTCGAATCGGTCTTTGCGGATAATGTCGCATCTTTCTTGAATTTAAGCCAATCTCGCACTTCCGTTTCTTGGCTCACGTAATCCGGCAAGATAAACTCACCTTTACCTATATATAAAACGTCTCCCTTGCGGAAAGCCAGCTTGTCAAAGCGGTAATGGAAGCGACCCACAAGAGCGCCTTCTTTATAAGCCCACACCGGCTTATTGTTCACGAGCATCAAAGTCGTAATGAAGGAGCCGTCACCCGAAGAAAGTTCAGTCAACAGCGAATCCATCGGATAGCCTTCGACGACGCCCTTCCAGGTCACGTTGACACGGGCATTCGGTGCGCCAAACTGAATGATCAAAGAATCGACCTTGGTCGAATCGTTCGCATTTTTGATGGCCTTCACAGAAACCGGTTTTTCGTTTATCTGCACCGGAAGTTTCTGGAGGCTGTCCAGTTTGGCATGCAGCGCCTTGAAAATAAGATTGACTTCGCCCAGTTTTTTGCTGCGCCAAAGCGAGCGCGCCTCATCACGTTTAAGATTATAGCGCTGGACATAATTACGGTAATCCGGACTCGTTAAAGTAAGGCCCAGGGAATCCGCCTGTTTAAGTTTCGGATAAAGATTCGAGAATTCCATCGTATCGATGCGCTGCACGTTCTTGTCGACATCAGCCGTAAAGGCATCATAAAGGCTTTCCGTTTCTTCGAGCGTCTTGGTGGACTGGACGTTTTCCCTTGTCACCGAAAGGTTAAACTGCGATGCCGCACTTGAATCGACTTCCGGGAATTTAACGTTGAACACGAGCTTTTCGCCCGTCTTGAGTTTGCCGATATCGACATACGGGAGTTGATCCGGAGCGTTAAACGCAAACGTGTAAACGCCTTCCTTTACCGGATAGAACAAGTTCGACGGGCCTTTCAACGAAGGGCTATAAGATACAACGTCCAAGTTCTTTTCGTCCGACTTTATTTCCACCACTCCCGGATGCGGGCATTCCTTGATGGTCTGCCACTTGCCATTTTTCATGAACATCAGTTTTCCGACGCGGGACGAATAAATATATTCGGAATCAAAATAAATATCGGCTTCATCCTGGAACGCCTTGTACTGGCGCGATGCGTATAAGCGCAAACCGACAACTTCACGCACACTCAAATGGTTTTCCTTGAGGTTGAACGCATGAAGCCTATTATAATCTTCGATTTTGAGGTTTCCGGCAAACCACAAGTATTCCTTTACGGATTTTTTCTGACGAAGATAAAGCCTGTTCGCCTTTAGCGGAAAAACGGGTTCCTGCGAGATTGCAACAGAGTTGTCAAAAGCAATAGCCATATTGGACGCATGTTCCAAAACGCCACCCACCTTGAAATTATCCGGCAACAATTTGAAGTTTCGGTCATCGTCTGCCATGGCGAGTGCCGGAATCAACATCAAAAGCGGAAGCAATCGGGAAATGTTCATAAACTCTCCTGTCTTTTTAGGAACCTTCTTGTCTAGAAAGATAATCTCTTCTAAGCAAATTAGTTCTAAAATTTTGACGAATTAACGCCCATTTCGAGCAAATAACCCCCGTTTGCACCGCCCACAGGTCCCAATTCGACCTTCCAGTCCGCCAAACGGATAATATCCGGGTGGTGTTCGATGACTATGACCGTATCGCCACGGGCCGAAAGCCTGCGCAAGAGGTTCCAAAGAATCTGGATGTCCTTCAAGTGTAGTCCCGTCGTCGGTTCATCGAGCAAATAGACCATTTCCGTCGCCGGGCGGCGGCAAAGTTCCGCAGCAAGCTTTAGGCGCTGGGATTCGCCACCGCTGAGCGTCGTAACCGGCTGCCCCAGTTTCACGTACGGGAGGCCCACGTCGCGGAGACATTCGAGTTTCGGCAAAATCTTCGGCTGGTCCTTGAAAAATTCGCAGGCTTCCACGATGCGCATGTCGAGCACGTCGGCGATGTTCTTGCCCTTGAACGTGACCGTCAAAGTTTCCTGGTTGTAACGCTTGCCGCCGCAAACTTCGCACGTTTCCCAGATGTCCGAGAGAAAGTGCATCTCGACCGCAACAGCGCCACGGCCTTCGCAAGCGGGGCAACGCCCGCGCGCAAGGTTATAGCTAAAGCGGCCATAATCGAAGCCCTTCATCTTGGACTGTTCGAGTTTCGCGAACAGTTTGCGGATATCGTCAAAGACGCCCGTGAAGCTCGCCGGCGTACTGCGCGGAGTCCCGGAAATCGGACTTTGATCGACAAGCAGCACTTCGCCGCTCTGCTTTTTGCGGCCGCGCGCCTGGAACTGTTTTTTGAGCGCCGGGAAAACTTCATCGACGACAAGCGAACTCTTGCCCGAGCCCGAGACGCCACAGACAACGCTCACGGCCTTTTTCGGGAACTTCACGGACAAGTTTTTAAGGTTATTCGCCTTGAGGTTCTTGAATTCGTAAAACTCCGTATCGTCCGTGATGCGTACCGGTTCCAGCTGGTTTGCAACAGGAGTCGAATACGTGAAGAACTTGACCGTCTCGCTACGCGGGAAACGCTGCAGCGCATACGGTTTCGCAAGTTCTGTTGGACTTCCTTCGGCCACGACTTCGCCGCCAAAGTCGCCCGCCCCCGGGCCCATGTCGATAATGTGGTCTGCGGCCTGCATCATCTTGAGGTCATGTTCCACAACGACGAGCGTGTTGCCGAGGTCGCGCAAGCGGTAAAGCGTGTCCAAGAGTTTTGCGGTATCGCTTTCGTGGAGGCCGACCGTCGGTTCGTCCAGTACGTACAAGACGCCTTCGAGGCCGCTACCGATTTGGCTTGCCAAGCGGATGCGCTGGGATTCACCACCCGAAAGCGTGTCACCCGCACGGTCGAGGCCAATGTAGCCAAGCCCCACGCTAATCAAGAAGTCCAAGCGGCCAATGATTTCGCGGAGGAGCGGCGCGGCAATCGTCGTCTTGCTCTGGATGGATGCAGACGTCGCATTTTCTTCGTTCGCGAAATCGACTTTCGCAAACCAGTCGCGGGCTTCGGCAATGCTCATGTGATGCACGTCCATAATGTTCTTGCCCAAAATGCGCACCGCAAGATATTCGGGTTTCAAGCGTTCGCCGTGGCAATCAGGGCATTCTTCGCCATCCTTGAAGTGACCAAGGCCGAGGCACGTTTCGCAGGCGCCCCAGTGCGTGTTGAAACTGAAATGTTTCGGATTAAGCGCTGAATCCATGTACCAGCCGCATTCCGGACACCCCGGCTTTTCGCTCGCAGAGAGGCGTTCCTCGCCATCGCAATCCACATAGAGGATTCCGTTACCGTCGCGGTAGCCACGTTCAAACGCTTCAACGAGGCGGGCGCGGTTTTCTTCTTTAACAACAACGGAATCGACAACGGCCAGCAACTGCTTTTCGCGTGTCGGGACTTTCGGCAGCGGGAGTTCCACGAGCTTTTTGCCAAGATACGCCTTGCGATAACCCTTTTCCGTGAGAATCTTGGACAACTTAATTTCGTCCTTGATTTCGAACGGGGCAAGCACCGTCACCATCTTGTTGAGGTCGCGGTCAAACGCAAACTGCACCAAGTCGCCTGCGGCATATGAACTCACAGGCTTTCCGCATTCCAAACAGTGTGCCGTTCCCACGCGGGCCCACAAAATGCGGAAGTAGTCGTAAATCTCGGTGAGCGTCGCGACCGTACTGCGCGGGCTCTTGCTCGCACTCTTCTGGTCAATGGCAATCGCAGGCGCGAGTCCCGAAATTGAATCGATGCTACCGCGGTCGGGGCGGCCCAAGAAGCGACGAGCGTAAGTGCTAAGCGTTTCGACAAAGCGGCGCTGCCCTTCGCTAAAGAGCGTATGGAACGCGAGACTCGACTTGCCCGAGCCCGAAACGCCCGTAATGACCGTGAGCTTGTGGCGCGGAATCGTCACGTCGATGTTCTTGAGGTTGTGCTTGCGCGCGCCATGCACTTCGATATCGAGCGAGTAATTTTCGCCCTTTTCGTCCGTGCGTGCAAAATGCTTGTTTTCGCCATGTTTTTTCGCAAGCACCGGAGCCAAATAACGCCCCGTCTCGCTCTTTTTGCATTTGGCGATTTGCTCCGGCGTTCCCGTCGCGATGATGCGACCGCCGTTCACGCCCGCATCCGGGCCCAAATCGATAATCCAGTCCGCGCACTTGATCACGTCGAGGTTGTGCTCAATCACGACGACGCTGTTCCCGAGACTGCGCAAGCGGTTCAAGCATTCGAGCAATCGGCGGATATCTTCAAAATGCAAACCCGTTGTCGGTTCGTCGAGCAAGTAAAGCGTCTTGCCCGTACCCGGGCGACGCAGTTCCGATGCAATCTTCACGCGTTGCGCTTCGCCACCAGACAACGTTGTCGACGGCTGACCTAAAGTCAAATAGCCGAGGCCCACTTCACAAAGGAGCTTGAGCGGTTCCGCAATTTTCGGGATGTCCTTGAAAAATTCCGCCGCATCGCTGATGCTCATGTCGAGCACTTCGGAAATGTTCTTGCCCTTGAAATAAACTTCGCGGGTCGCTTCGTTAAAGCGCTTGCCGTCGCACACGTCGCAAGTCACTTGCACGCTCGGCAAAATATGCATGTCGATGACCTTCACGCCAGCGCCTTCGCAAGCGTCGCAACGGCCGCCCTTCACG